>Ga0208006_100368_pt1 | contig 17695 bp, 20 predicted proteins | sample ECH_Bnyco_MetaG_FD_187131 | JGI IMG/M metagenome (GOLD analysis project Ga0208006, IMG submission 187131) | Hot spring microbial mat communities from Yellowstone National Park, Wyoming, USA - ECH_B nyco_MetaG (SPAdes) (version 2) | ecosystem: Environmental > Aquatic > Thermal springs > Hot...
AACCTAGGAATATTACTAGTTATGAGTATGGCTTTAACGTTTTGGTCGAATCTCGATTCAACTATTATATTATCTAATTCCCTCAACATCTCAAGATTATGTGCGTTTGCTGGAGATCTATTTAATTTAATAATTCCTACTCCGTCTTCGACTTCTATTTTGAAGTACTTTGGATTTAACTCACTTAAGCCCATCAGTCTCACCTAATATACCCTTCTATTCCTATTTATATCTGGTAACTCTAAACCTAGAGGAGTAATTAGTTCTTTAATATCCTTAATGTATAACTGTCTCATTTCATCATTCCTCATTTTCTTTATCCCATACTTGTATGCCAAATCTATTGTAATCGACTTAGAGTGGCCAAACATGTCCAAGCCTCTAGGGAACCACTTATTTATTAATGCCTGCGCTAAATCCCTCTTGCCTTCCTCAACTAGCTTCTTAATACCAGTATATCCAAAGTTGATATGAAATTCCTCCTCCATCATCATGGTGGGTATTATCCTAGATAAGGGACCAAAACTAGAATCCTCAAAGGCTAATAGCTGGAACATTCCTACTCTATCTATTAAAAAGGTGAAGCCTAAGGTATCTTCCCACATATTGAATGGAATATTAAATGCGTCGAGCTTATGTCTACCCATTCGCCTAGATAGTAGATCTTCAGCTATTTTCTTTCCCTCCTCACCGAATTCCTTTAATATCTGAATTACTTGCCATCCGTGCCTCATCTCATCTACCATAATTCTCGAGATAGTTACCCTATCAGATAGTTTTGGTGCATGAATTAACCAAGGCATATGCTGCTCTATTGACGCAAATTCTGTATCCCCTTGAACTGACAATAGCTTAAATAAGACTTTAACTGCTTCTGGTGGAAGATCATAAATTGACTCAAACTTTCTTAATCCCTTATACTCTCCCCATCCAACGACTCTTTTAGGCTTTTTGTATTCCACAACTACCATCATTATACCAATTGTACTTAAAAGTATATAACGTTTTCTGTACGTAGAAAGAAAAAAGCGAAAAGCATAAAAGTTTCTAAAAAATAGATACTTAATGAGTTACTATGCAAAAATTTAACAGTGTAAGGGAACTGTCACAAGATCTAAAAAACACCTTAATAGAGATAATAGTGTTAAGGGCAGACTTCGAATTAGGCATGGTAGAACAAATTTCACCCTGGCTAGTTAACGCGCCAACAGTAGATGATAGATTATTTACGGCTAAGCTAGTTTCAGATGAGCTGAATCATGGTTGGCAACTAGTGAGATTACTGGAAGAGTTTAACGTTAAGGATAGAGTAGTTAAAATTGAAGAAGCTAGATTGGGAATCCATATGTTGGATATATCTAATATGCCTCTATTTAACTGGGAAGATGTCATAGCGTTTGTATTTCTAGTAGATAGAGCTGGGTTATATCAGTTGAGAGTAATTAAGGATTGTTCATTTGAACCATTAGCCAATTTGGCCTCTAGCATGATTAAGGAGGAAGAGAGCCATTTATTTTTCTCTAAAAACGTATTGAAGGCCTATCAGAATAAGAATAGGTTACAAGCTGCGCTCAACTTCTGGTTCCCTAGAGCCTTAGAGATGCTATATAAAGTGAAATCCCTAAATGAGGTTCATCTTAGAGACCTTAACGTTTCCGAATTGATAAGTGATAAACTCATTGAAGACTACGTAAGATCGACTAATGATGAGATGAGGAATTTTGGATTTGTTGAAGTAAACTACGATAAAAATCTCCACTATAATATTGTACTAAAATAAATTGCGAGATTTTAACGTACTAGATTAACAGCGTAAACTATATAAATTGGTTTAAAAAATTAAATAATAATGACTGCTAAGTATGGTAGAATTTTAAATGTAACTGATGCGTTGTTTTCAAAATGGGAAAATAGTGAGGCAGATAAAAGAATAGCAATTTATTATAAAGATGAAGTTTGGTCATATCGCAAGGTAATAGAGGAAATAAATAGGGTAGGTAATGCCCTAAGGGAATTAGGAGTGGAGAAAGAAAATAGAATATTGATAATAGCGTATGATACACCGTTCTTTATATCGATTTTCTATAGTGCCATGAAAATTGGTGCGATCCCGGTACCAGTTAACACTTATTTAAAACCAGAGGAGTATCTTTTCCTTTTAGAGGATACTGGAGCTAAGGTATTGGCAATTGAACCAGACATTTGGCCCAAGTTATCTCCATACCTTAAAGGTAGAGCTGATAAACTTAAACATGTTATAATTTTGCCCAGTATATCAGAAACGCAGAAGATCACTTTCGAGGATCATAATCACAAGGCAGAGTTGAGTTTTTATCATGGACTTGTTTCTACAGCCTCCACTCACTTAGAAGCTGAAAAGACTTCTCCAAACGATATGGCGTTTTGGCTCTATACGTCAGGGACTACGGGACATCCTAAAGCAGCAGTTCACTTACATAAAGACATATTAGTTGTTCTCGATACCTATGTGAAAAACGTTCTCAAAATCAGTGAAAAAGATAGACTATTCAGCGCCTCTAAACTATTTTTCGCTTATGGATTAGGAAATGGATCCTACTTCGCCTTTGGTAACGGTGCCTCGACAGTTCTGATGCCAGATAGAGTAGAACCCAGAAGGGTATTGGAGACCATACATAAATACAAGCCTACTATCTTCTTTGGAGTGCCTACTTTATATAACGCAATGCTACATGTAGAGGATTGGAAGAATTACAACTTAACTAGTTTAAGATTTTGCGTTTCTGCTGGAGAACCCTTACCCCCGTTAATATATATTAAATGGAAAGAGAGATACGGCGTAGAAATTCTAGATGGTATTGGTTCCACTGAGGCACTTCACATATATATCTCTAACATTCCAAGTAATTCTAAGCCTGGATGTACTGGGAAACCAGTCCCTGGATATGAGGTTAAAATAGTAGATGAAGATGGCAATGAGGTTCCTCCTAAAACTATAGGGGATCTCTACGTAAAAGGAGATAGTGTAGCCATGTTTTACTGGAATGATTACGAAAGTACTAGAAAGAACATGATGGGATCTTGGTTTAGAACTGGAGATAAGTTTTACAGAGATGACGAGGGATATTATTACTACGTTGGAAGGTCTGACGACATGGTTAAGACTTCGGGATTATGGGTTTCTCCAATAGAAGTGGAATCTGCGCTATTATCACATCCTGCAGTTCTTGAGGCTGCAGTTGTAGGTATTCCAGAAAACGCATTATTAAACAAATCGGTTAAGGAGATTGAGAGAATAGCCCTTGAAGAAGCAGAAAAAATAAGCCCGAGATACACAAGAGGAAAGGAAATAAAAAGGAAAGGATACGCTAAGTACAAGTTCCTCAAAGAATTCAACATCATAAAGACAGGAAGAAGAATAATTTACAAAGTACACTGGATAACGGTAAAACTCACAAACAAGGACGGAAAGAGGGTAAAGACAAGTACCGAAGAAGAACTTGAGAAAGAAAGTGAACTAGTCAAAAGAGAATTACTAACCACTCTACGCCTGGAGGGAAACTGAACCTTAAGTTAAGCTTACCAAAACTTGAGGTTCAAGGAGACTTCAAATACATTATAGTTGATGGGAAGCACGTTAAGCTCGTTAAGGGTGAGAAGGGTGTTTTACTTATAGCTATTGGTATAACTCCGGAGGGAAGGAGGGCCGTGCCTGATATCACGCTTGTCGAGGAGGACAGGAGGAGTTATTGGACGCTTCTAGTTCACTTGTGGAGAAAGTTTAACTTGGTTCTTGTTGTTGCTGATGGCGTTAAGGCTCTTGATGGGGCTATTGTGTCATCAAGACTTTTCGTTGGGAGGCAGTATTGTGTTGTTCATTTGAAGCGTTCCATGAGTAGGGTTGAGAGGGAGGAGTTGGATGAGATTCTTTTTCTTGGGTGAGCAAGGTGTTAGTGTTGATGATAAGTTGGGTGTCCTTAATTATCTCGTTGTTCCGAGGGAGTTTTGGAAGTGACTCAAGTCCAACAACCTAGTTAAGTCCTTTAATTCCTTGGTTGAGAGGCATAGGTTTGGGAAGTTTCACTCACCTTGGCGTATTTTGCAGATCGCCTTGGCGATTGCTGTTGAGTATAATCTATTAAATTGCTTTCTCACATTAGTAATAATATTACATAATACCTTATTTTTATCATTTAACTTGTTTTATTATCAATTATTTCTCCATAGAATTATACTAATTCAAAGAGAATATTACAATTCGCAATGGAAACCTGAATCGCCCAATCTCGTTGTTTAGTGAAATTTAATACATACATTAAGTGAAAATTGATAAAGAGGGAATAAAGCTTTACGGCTTAAATACGTGTACAGCACATGCCGAACAAGGGTCAAAACTTCTGACAACCCTTAATGCGTCTAGGTTAACCCTATTTAAATCCGTTACTTTCTGCCCTATTATACTTTGTTCCACTGGGCCATTTGGGGAGAAGTTTCTATCTGTTGGAGTAACTATTTGATACCTCTTGATCTTATTACCCTCACTTACAACCCAGTGAGCGTTAGCACCTCTGGGAGCCTCATGAGCACCTACAGCCATCCAACAGGGCTTTCCCTTCAATGGATTTGTATCTCCTTTAACTTCCTCAACGTTTAATAGGTACTCCTTTAGTAATGCGACTGTAAACATTCTAGCAAAAGTCCTCTCTATGACGTCGTTACTTCTGTATTCCCATTCATATCCTAAAGCCTTAACTTTACCTCTCCTAATCCTATAAACGTAAAGCCTCGCAATATCTCCAGTAGTGGGAATAAAGTCGTTCTGAACGATCTTAGGTATAAAGTTCTCCTTAGATTTTAACTTTGTCTCCCTATTCCAGGGGTGTGGATATCTAGTTCATTTCCCATTAAGTCTTTATCGTACTCTTTCATCCACTCGTCGTATGAAGTACCTTCAATGAGAACCCTAACACCTAACAATATATCCCTTAAATTTCCGGTAACCAATTCGCCGTTCTTAACTAAGCCAGCTGGGATGAACCTCTTATCGGCCCATTTATTCATATCCCAGTAATTCGCGTTATACGAGTAGTCCTCAAGTAACCCATAGGTTACGAAATTAGGGCCGATATCCTTATAAATCCCTTTATAAAACTCCCTTAGTTCAGCGATTATGTAAAGGAGTTTATCAATTAACTTGTCCTCCTTTAAATACTTCTTAACCTTATTTATAGCCTCGTGATCCCTAATGTTTATGCTACCAGGCTTCATACTGATAGGTTGAGGATAGCGTAACCAAATGAGTGTAGCTAAGTTCCTCAAGCCCGTCTGTAGTCTTAATGCGTCTTTAAATATACTCTTACCGAAATAAAGTTCGTCCATAATATCTGAGACTTTCTGAAAACCATGAATGTCCTTATACTCACAAGGAGTCCCCTTAGCTCTCTCGTACTCGTTCTTTGGCACTTGAGGAGATGAGAAGTCTATCCCTTGAAATATGAAAGTTACGACTACGTTATTATACATAATGTCTGCCAGGGAGTATGCAACGTTCCTAAATAGGATTGTCATAGGCGTCAGGTATAGCCCTTGTAACATCTCTAAAGCCTCTATCGAAACGAGCGTATGAGTAGCACCACAAACACCGCAGATTTTACCAGCTATATTAGGTGCTTGACTCAAATTCTTACCTTTTAACAGTAATTCAAACCCCCTAAACATTTCTCCGGTAACTTTTGCATTAGTGTAGATTCCGTTCTCCATTTCCACTTTTAACGCTAAATGTCCTTCAATTCTGGAGATAGGGGTCAAATCTACCTCAACCATTTTGACCACCGCTAAGGGCGTAATATAACGCAGCAACTATCATTTTGTCTGAAGCAGGGCATCCAAGTACCTCGTAAACTCTCTTTCCCTTTATTAAATCTTTAACGCCAAAGGAATTCGCATCGCTTTCTCTTAAAATCCCACCGTTAACAGCACAAGAACCAACAGCTACTATAGCCTTTGCCTTTTCAGCTAATTTCTGAATTAAATCATTACAAGTAAAATCCCCTATCCTACATAGAGACGGGTCTTGGGGCAATGCTCCTTCTACTACTAAAATGAAGTCGTTTAAATTTAGTATCTCATTAAGTACGTCCTTACCGCACTTCTCTTCTGAGAGAAGAGAGATAAACTTCACTGGTGAAGAATGGAAGAAAAGGCCTTCTATTCCTTTACAGCCCGCCTTAAGAATCATAACACTCTCTCCAGAAGAGGAATTAAAAGAGGTTAGAGAAAGCATGATTAAGATAATAAGCGAGACCACAAGAGAATATAATGCTAGATATGAATATGATGAATTTTACGCAGTAGATACAATAATTTCCGATTTTAATGATACATTATATAAAATATTTAAAGAAAAAGTTAAGGAGGTTAAAGGGAAAGAACCTAGTTTAGTATTATTACCCGGTACTTTTGATATAAGATTTACTGTGAAAAATGGGATAAAATCCATAAATTATGGCCCTGGGAGAATTGAGCAGGCACATGCTACGGATGAATATGTGGAATTAAAGGATTTTTATGATTCAATTAAAGTTCTCGCTTTAGCTTTATATGAGCTTTCAAAAAGTTAGTCTTTTTAACTTTTACTTAAAGAAGAAAGTGTGGAGCAGAATTTAGATAATAGCATATTAGAAGCCCCAGTTATTAACGTTATACCGCCAGGACCTAAGTCACTTAAAATAATTAAGGAGCAAGAGGAATATGAGACTTCTACGTTAAACTACCCTAAATACTTTAAGATAGCAATAGACAAGGCGTTAGGATCAACCGTAATCGATGTTGATGGAAATGTATATATAGACATGGTTACTGGAATTTCGGTAGTAAATTTAGGTCATAATAATCCTTATATAAGAAGAGCTGTAGAGGATCAACTTAGTAAAATATGGCACTCATTAGAAGTCCCCACTGAAATTAGAGTTAACTTTAGTAAGAAATTACTTTCAACACTGGGTTTTAAGGCTAAACTATTGTTTACTACTACTGGAGCAGACGCTGTAGAGGCTGCAGTTAAGATTGCGAGGTGGATTACTGGAAAAAAGACTATAATTACATTTGAGGGCTCTTATCATGGTATTACAGCTGCCACTGTTGGTCTTACTGGTGCTAATAGATATAAGAATTTCACCCAGTTTTTTGATGATAGAGTTGCGAAGTTCCCATATCCTTATTCTTATAGATGTCCTTTTAAGGATTGCCTTAATGAAATATTAAACCTAATAGATTACGCTTTATCAAATCCGGGCTATTTAGGAGATGATGTAGCTGGAATTCTAGTTGAGCCTATTCAAGGAGAAGGTGGTTATGTAGTCCCACCTAAGGGATTTCTTAAAGGTTTGAGGGAAATAGCCGATAAATACTCAATACCCTTAATTGTAGACGAAGTGCAAACTGGTGTTGGAAGAACTGGTAAAATGTGGGCTTATCAGTGGGAAAATATTGAACCGGATAGTCTGTATTTCAAAGGCTATCGGTGAAGGAATTCCCGTCTCAATGGTAGCCTATAGGCAAGATTATGATAAGCTACCTATTGGTTTTCACTTAGGAACTTATAGGGGAAATCCGTTAGGGTTAGCTGCTGGATTGGCTGCTCTAGAGTTTATAGAAAAATATAACATACTATCTAGGGTTCAAAGGCTAGGAAATAAGATAGTTAAAGAATTATCTACCGTGAACAACAGCCATGTGGGAGATATAAGGGGTCTGGGATTTATGATAGGAATAGAATTAGTAAAAGATGGTAAGAACCCATGGAGTGAAGGTACTAAAAAAGTTATTGAGGAAGCGTTAAAGAGGGGATTATTAGTTTATAAAGCAGGTAGATGGGATAATGTTATAAGGCTAATGCCACCTTTAACAATTCCAGAGGTCTTATTGGATAGGGCTTTAACTATTTTAAATGATATACTTAATTCATTGTAACTTTTTTAATACTTTTCACTTAATACTAGTTAAGATTTAAATATAACTATAAAGAGTAATATATAGCCATGTCAAATCCTAAAAAATCTGTTTTCCTAAGGGAATCGTCTGGATTAGTAAGGGAGTTTGGAATATTAGATGCATTGTGGTTTAATATAGCATTATTAGGTTTACTTTTTTCTACGTACTATGTAGCTTCAACTGGTCCGCTAGTTGGTGGGAGTCCCTTATTAGGTTTATTACTTCCATTAATCGGCTTTTTCCTAGTAGGTTTAGTGTTTTCTTATATAGGTTCGAAAGTTCCTAGAGTTGCAGCTGATTACGTATATGTTAGTAGAAATCTTCATCCGGCATTAGGTTTTGTGGGTAATGCAGGCTATTTCTTAGCAACAGTGCCATTATTTATGGGAATTACGGGGATAACATTACAAACGTTTGGATTAATTCCTTTACTAACAATCCTAGGATATTACACTCATAATACGTCGTTAATATCCTTAGGATCTACTATAGATAGTAACACTTATCTAATTATGGCAATAGGTGCTATAGAAATCATAATAATGTCGTTAATACCAATTTTTGGAAATAAAATATACAAGGCATTACAGTGGATTGCAATACCTTTAGCTCTTATAGCAGCAATCGGGATGACAATTATAGAAGCTGTAGTCCCGACTCAGGTAGCAATATTCAGACTTAATAACTTTGCTCTAATGTATGCTAATGTAAGCAATCTGTATCACAATGTTACTTCCTCTAATGTTACTGTGCCAGCGTATTATAATTTATATAACATAATATCATTGAATCCAGTGTATGTAGTAGGTTTTTCATATATTATAAACACAGTTTACATAGCAGGAGAAGTTAGAAATCCTAGAAGAAGTATGCCAGTTAGTATTCTAGGTACTTTAATAATAACTGGTTTTATATTTACTGCTGCACTAGCGTTAGAGTACTACCAATTAGGCTATTCTTTTACAGCAAAGATGATGTATTTAAGTATAGTTCAAGGTACCTTACCAATTCCTACTCCTTATCTGGATTTAATAGAGGGTGTAGTAAGCGGTAATATAGTATTAGGAGTATTATTTGCGTTAGCTAGTATTATTCAGTTACTAATGTATCTAGCAGCTGCATCTTTCGTAGGAAGTAGGTTATTATTGTCTTATGCGATGGATAGGATAATGCCCGCATTTATTGGTGATGTCAGTGAGAAAAGACATGTTCCAATTAAGGCAATAATCTTGTCCATGATAGCTGGTCTAATAGGGCTTATTCTATTTAGCTTGCCCGTAACCTCAGCTGGAGCATTTTTGCTTTCAAGTGTAGCAGTTGCTATATTGATGTTATTCCCAATGGCGGTAGTTTCAGCCGCTGTGTTAAAATCAGAAAAAGATAGTAAAATACAAGTAGTAGCAGCTCTAGCAATAATTTACTTAATCTATACATTTTATCAATATCTAACTGTTCCAGCTATAGGTGCTGATTCAGTGGTAGGATATGCCATTTTAGCAGGTTCTATAGCTGTATTATTCGCTATATTCTATACTGCAAAGTTTATTAGATCTAGGCAAGGTATAGATTTCGATTTAATATTTAAAGAAATACCACCAGAGTGATAAAATGGCTAAAGATCTTAAATTACTTTTTGTAACCGATTTTCATGGTTCTGATACGGTTTTCAAAAAAGCAGTTAATTTAGCTAAAATGCTTAAGGTAGATCATCTAATTATAGGAGGAGATTTAGTAGGTAAAGGAGTAGTGGTATTTTTTAAGAAAGGAGAAGAGGAATATTATAATATATATAACGAGAAATTTTCATTCGAACAATTAGAAGAGATTAAAAGAATGGGTTATTACGTTTATGTTACAGAAGATAAAAACGAGTTTGAAGAGTTAAAGGTAAAAGAAAACAAGGTAAATGACCTTTTTTACAATTTTATGAGGAAACAATTAAGTAGCTGGATTTCCATTGTAAAAGAGAGATTAAAAGATATTAATGTAATATGGAGTTATGGAAATGATGATCCTCCGTTAATTGATGATATTTTTAAGGAAAACGAAATACAATTGGAGGGGATAAGTGAAATTGAAAGTTCGAGCCCACCTCTTATTATGATAAGTTATGGCTATACTAATGAAACTCCATATAAATCTTATAGAATAGTACCAGATTATATAATCTATAATAAGGGGGAAGAATACATAGTTAAAGTGAAAGATACTACTAATCTTATACTCAATTTTCACGCACCTCCTTATAATACTAACCTAGATAATGCATATATTAACGATAAGTGGGTTCATGTGGGTTCTAGAGCTGTTAGAGATCTTGAGGAAAAATATAAGCCTATTTTAGGTTTGCATGGTCATATTCATGAATCTCCTGCAATAGATAAGATAAATAATTGCATTATAGTAAATCCTGGTAGTCTATATAATGAGAATATTCTCAAATATGCAATTATAACTTTGAAAAAATCAGTCGAATTTCTCATAACTAAATATAAAATATCAAATATTGGTATATATCAAGGTTAAAGGGAAAGGGATAGAACACTCATACCCTCATAAATGATATTTGCAGCTAGCATGCTTGTTATCTCACTTACGTTATAAGGTGGTGATACTTCAACTACATCAAATCCTATTATTTGGCCTATTCTTAATTGTCTTATCATTTCTATTATTTCAAAGCTAGTTAGGTCTCCTACTTCTGGAATACCAAAACTTTGTGATAATACATTGACTTCATCTTGTTGGTCAATATATGCAATTATCGCAGGAAGAGGAACATTAGGATTAGCTACATATAATACTATCCCAGCATCTGGCGCAATTATATGTGCGTACTCTACATCCAGAGAAATTTCCATTGCCCAACCTGTAGAAATTCCGTCATTAGGATTATATGCCCCAATAGGCACTATTTTCAAAAATGGTGGATTAGTTATATTTAACATAGAATCAAAAGACTCTAATTGCTGCTGAATATATGGGTCTCCATAAAAATCTAGTATACCAATCGTAGTTCCTTTCCCAGTTATATTATGCTCATATAACCACGAAACGTTATAGGCTACTCTTAATTGATTAGGCTGGACTACAGAATAAGCTACTGCTTGAGTTATGTTATATAATGTAATAGGTTTACTTAAAAACAAAGATGTAATATTAGTCCCTATAATAATAGTATTAGGGAAAATCGAAGAGCCAGAAAACTCGTAGAACTCATGGTTAAGAAATCTATAAATGTAGAATTTACCCTTTAACGCTTTCTCTAATTGCGCTGCAGTTCCACTTGCTACTATTATATTTAAATAATTGACTGCCGAGATATTCATTTGCCTTAAATATGTTACAATTCTAGATATTTCATGCTTTGGAATAAATAATTTTTCGACTTGTGTGAAATTTAAGATTTTATGTTCTTGTACATATTGTTGTAATAACGCCAGGTTTTTAGGGGGTATTACTATAGAGACTGTTAAATAAGTATTAGAAGGAAGTGTAGAAACGGGCTGCAAATGTGAATTATATATAGTAAAAGGAATAACATAAAAAGAGTATTCCAAACCATCATAATATGCTCATCCTATATATTTATAGATTTTTTCCTAGATTCCCTATTTCAACTTAAAAATAAGCTAAGTATGCAAATTACGTGTTTAACTCCCCAGTTTAATAAGAATACATTAAAATTATCTTAACAGATTTTAAAATAAATTATATGAAAAGAACCAAAACCTAATTAAGTATATCTTTTTATGCTTTAAAAGAGACCATTGATTTTTAAATCTAGCTAGTAGTTTTACTTTTGATGCAAAAGATACCAGAAGATGGAGAAGAATTAAATTTGAAGGGGGTAAATGGTTAGTTCCCAAAAAGCCTATAATACTATATGTAGAAGGAGATGGGATAGGTCCAGATGAAGTAGGATTAGTAAGGGTAGCTGGGTTTGTTACGCTAAAACAAGGGTATTCGCCAAGTAGTGAATTAGCTGAGGAGATAAGGAATTACCTTAGGGAAAAATTAGACCATTATAAGGTTCCTAAAGAAATAAGGTTTATTACGGAAATTCCTAAGACTGCAACCGGTAAGATACAACGATATAAGTTTAGGCTAGGGGAGATCAAATAATTTATAAGGACAGTTAAAAAAGAAACTAATCCTTTGTAAACATGTCGATGAGCTTTATAACACTTGCTACAACTAAGAAAATTTTTTAGTATTAATTTAAAGGTTATTATTAATGAAGATACAGTCATTGTTCTTTACACTCTATGGAGATTATGTGAAGGATTCTGGAGGAACGATAAGTTCTAAAAGTCTAATCGTAATCTTTAAGGAATTTGGATTTTCCGAAGGAGCAATAAGGGCAGGATTACATAGAATGAAGAAAGCAGGACTTATAGTAGGAATAAAAGGAGAAAATAGGAAAGTTAGCTACAAATTATCAGAAAAAGGTATGCTAAGATTATTGGAAGGAACTAGGAGGGTTTATGAAAAAGTTAGGAGAAGATGGGATAATAAGTGGAGGATAGTAGTATATAATATCCCAGAGAACAATAGAGAACTAAGAGATAAGTTAAGGAGAGAGCTGAAGTGGCTTGGATTTGGTATGTTAGCCCAATCGACGTGGATCTCACCAAACCCAATTGAAGATACCTTAAAGAATTTCATTAACGATCACTATGGTTCATCTAATGGTATACAAGTAGACATTTTCGTTGCAAATTATCTAGGAGAACCTAAGGGACTAGTAGAAAAATGTTGGAATTTATCTGAAGTTGAACAAGCTTATAGAGCGTTCTTAGAAAAATGGACTGGAGTACTAGAAAAGGTAAGTAGCCTAAAAAATAATGAGGCGTTCGTAACTAGGATACTACTTGTCCACGAATATAGAAAATTTTTAAACATTGATCCAGATTTACCTGAGGATTTATTACCTCCAAATTGGATAGGGTATACAGCATATGATCTATTTATGAAATTAAGGGAGGAACTTACTCCTAAGGCTAACGAGTTCTTTTATAAGGTTTATGAACCATGAAACATTTTTATCCCCTCACATCATCTATTAAAATAACATGTGTAGAATGTTAGCATACCATGGAGATGATAAGGAGTACTTAAAGAGACTTACGAATTGCCTAGCTAAGGCATCACTAAATGACCCATTAACCAATGAAACCCATGGGGATGGCTGGGGAATTGTGGCAATTGCTAGTAATAATTTAATACATTACAGAAGCCATCTCCCAATATTTAAGGACGAAAATCTAGAGAAAATCCTAAACTTGCTAGATGGTGAAATGAAAGTAATAATTCACGCTAGGCAAGCCAGTGATAAGAGATTAATCTCCCCCTATTATTCCCATCCTTATTTAGAAAGTACTCCAAAATCAATACTATTCTTAGCCCATAATGGTAGTGTCGATAAATACAAATTGGGTAATGTACTAGGAATAGACCCCATGCTAATGGTAGACTCAGAACTTGTTGCCAAATATTTTGCAACATACAGCATTAAAGAGATTGACAAGTTGCAGGACGTTACACAATCCGCATTAAATCTGCTAATCATGGAGATAAATAGGATTGATAGATCCTCTACTATCTACTTCTATAACTATTATAGAAAGGATAGGATAAAAAGAAAGGAAGAGTACTATAAGTTATATTTTAATAAAGGTGCTATCTACTCTTCATCTTTAGCCTATACTGGTTGTGAAAAAGGTGAGGAGGTTAAGTTCGGTAATCTGGGAGAGCTATAATGAGTAACATTTTACTGAGGATACTCTGGAGTTAGGTTTTAACTAGAGTATCTTTGGAAGAGGCTAGAAATATTAACGCTAAATTTAGTATTTACGCTAAAAATAGGGAAGGTGTCGCAACAGTAGATCTAGATAGAATAATAGAGGCAAGAGATATGATGAGAGGACCAGTAATTATAGTTAATGGCGGTTTAGGAAGTAAGGAGCTCATAAAGGATAAGAGTTTTGGCGTTAAGGATTGGGAGGAAGCCTTGGATAGTATAAATGAGATTTTTGAGGAGGAAAATGAGTTTGAACTCATATATGGGAGATTGCTAAGAGTTTAAGATGGAAAACCACGCCGAAAGGTTAAAGGAATTGATGGAAGAGGCTAGTTTGCGTTGAGAATAGAGGAGTTAAAAACCAAACCTCCCTCATTAAGAGAATATCTTAACGTTAAACCTTCAAATTTCCCGTCTATATTATTCCTATTTTAAAACATACATTAACTTGAGGTATTTTAACAGATTTCCTAAAATAAATGAATGATATACCAAACTACTAAAGGTGGAATATGATGACATGACTTCAGCCTATGAGAGTAAGGGTAACAAGATTGTGGTTGACGCAGTTACTTTAGACTCTCTTGGCCTAAAAAAGGTAAATTTATTAAAGATTGATGTCGAGCGTGGTGAATTGGAAGTATTGAAAGGAACCACGAATACCTTAGATATAACTGATAAAATTTTGATAGAAGTTAGGAAGGAGTTAGAAAAAGATATAAACTCGTTATTACGTGCAAAGGGATTTAAACTAGTTAAAGTCTACATGACTTATGATAATATTGGAAATTTCTTATATAAGAGAGCTTTATAGCAATTATTGAATAGTTAAAAAACTTTTTATATATTACATTCATCTAAGATTTAGTATTTCTATGAAAATACAGAGCCTTACAGTTAACTTTTTAACTATCACATTCTAATATCCCTCATGGATCTATCGAAGCTACTGGAACCAATAAGAATTGGAGATATTGTTTTAAAGAATAGAATAGCCATGTCACCAATGATCAGTAATCTAGGTACGCCGGAGGGTTATCCTAGTGATGCTCATATAGCTTACTTAGCTGAGAGAGCTAAGGGAGGAGTTGGGTTAATAATAACAGAATACACATACGTTAATCACGTAGACGCTAGGGGATCAGTTAACGAACTGGGAATGGATTCAGATGAGTTAACGCCAAAGTTCATGAGGTTAACTGAGTTAATTCACGCTTTGGGAAGTAAGATTTTTGTGCAACTAGTTCACGTTGGTAGGAAGACTAGAAAGGATATAATTTGGGGTAACAAACCAATAGCCCCTTCTCCCATTCCTATAATGGACGAAGTAAGGGAAATGACTAAGGAGGATATAGAGAGGGTTAAAAACGATTTCATAGACGCATCAATAAGAGCTAAGAGGGCTGGATTTGACGGAATAGAACTTCATGGAGCTCATGGGTATCTATTAGCCCAATTCTTATCTCCCGCGACAAATAAGAGGAATGATGAGTACAAAGATGGTGTAAGGTTTATAGAGGAAATCCTTAAGGGCATAAAGGAAAAAGCTAAAATCACTGTAGGTATAAGAATCAGTGTAACCGAATTCGACAATGATGGCTTAACTCCAGAAATTGTTGCTGAAATAGGTAAAAAGTTGGAGAAGGCTGGGATAGATTATATTCACTTATCAGCTGGAAGAGATGGTCCTTTGGGTTCCAGCATGCCATACTACTATAAGAGATTGGCATTTCTTGAAGAGGCAAAGGTAGTAAGGGATGCAGTTAATATTCCAATATTTCTTGTTGGATCTGTGATAACTCCAGTAGATGCGATTAAGGCGAGAGAAATTGCTGACGTCGTTGTATTAGGAAGACAATTATTAGCCGATCCCTATTGGCTAGAGAAAGCTAAAAGGGATCTACCAATAAGACCATGTATTAGGTGTAATCAGACATGTAGAGGGGTTGTATATAAAGAGGTAAGATGTGATGTCAACCCCGAATTAGGATGGGAGTTGTTACCACCATTAGAGAAGGGCAAGGGAGAGGTTATTGTAGTGGGAGGAGGCGTAATGGGTTTAGAAGCTGCTAGAGTCTTAGCTTTGAGGGACTTCACGGTAACTTTATATGAGCAAAACAATAAGTTAGGAGGACAGTTCCTACTTTACAAGGATCCTTGGAAAGTTAAGGAGTTCCAAGAGTTAATTAATTACTATGAGAGGGAGTTAAAGAGACTTAATGTTGAGGTTAAGCTTAACTCTAAGATTGAGTGCTCTGACTGTATAATGGCTATACCTGACTATGAAATACCTAAAATGCCCGACGTCAAGGGAGAAAAATTGTTGATAGATTCTAACCTTTACGTTTATCATGACTATGCGTTTGAGCTAGCTAAATATAATGAGATTTACATTACTGAGAGATCGTTTAAGGGATTGGATAGACCTAGGGAGTACCTCCTAAGAAAGGAGTTAAGTGAAGTTGGTGTGAAGTTCTTAGAGGAAAAAAATAGTATGAAGTTTGACGTGGAAATACATAATATTGCTGATGACCAGCCGAGTATTGGTAAGGCTATACAAAGAGGTTATTGGTTAGGTAGAACTTTCAAGTCATATTAAAAACATTTCATCACGTTTTTTCAGTCCTGGCCACTTTAATCATTCAAATGACATATTGTGTTAACTCTTTTTAAAACTTATGAAGAATATGGTCGGAAACGACTATTTTATTTTGCTAATTATCAGACCAAACACAATATTTGCTCAACAAAACAACGATATAAATAAGAAAAACAAAAAGAATTTAGCTTTTAATACTCATTCATTAGCTTACTTCTTTTGTTTCTCTAACATTTGTAATAGCTCTTTTGGAGCATCTTTCTCGCTTACTGCTCCTCTACCAGTCTTTCCTCCACCCTCATCATAGGTAAAGCTTATCATCTTTCCGACTCTCCATACCTTCTTTATCTTACTTATGTCTACTTGTTTTTCTTCTCCCTTATACTTGAACTTTACTGTTGCCATATTTCTTCAAGATATCCTTATGTTATTCTCTTAAATATACTTTACGGTTTTAACTCAAGTATAACTTAAGGTAATATCATAAGACTAAAAAGAGTTAATCCTTTAAGAGAATAATATAACTTATTTTCAGAAATATAGGTTCTAAATAACAAACATTCAAAAAGCTTAATTTAGAAGAAGATAGAAATTTAAAAAGGTTTTAGTTAAGGTTAGGAATACCAGATCCAACCATAATAAGATTTCTTTTCTTTTTGCAATGAACGCCACTCTTCTGGAAACTCATTTCTCAAGTATTCCTCTGGTAATCTAGCCATGTCGTAAGTAATGGGAGTGTTAACTCTAGAATTGTCATTCTTTTTATCTTCTTTCTTATGACTAATTTTGAGACCTATCATATATTTCACCCTAACTATATATAAGTCTTCTAATTTATAAACTTATCTAACATAAGTTAAAAGGGTTAAAACGTATAAAACCTTAGGAATACTTTCCCATCTTCAATGAATAATACTTTCAGTGTACTGGATCTAATTCTTTTTTGAAGAAACGATAATGAGATGTACCCATACTTGATTGGAATAACTAGGAACACTTATTACATAGCGATGGAATCTGAGAGGAACCCATTAGAGTCATACCTAGTAAGGATAGTGTACAAGGATAAAAGCGTAATCAATTATTCGTGTAGTTGCAAGGGATTTGCAATGAGAGGAAAATGCAAACACATAGCAATTGCTAAAAATAAGGTGAGATTTATAAGCGAGGAGAGGGTATGAATCTTGTGAGGCTCAGAACCCATTACATCTTCTCAACCGGTTTATTGACGCTTCTGGACTCTGTACTCTTTCATGAATATTTTTACTACGCTTTAATCTTGAGCGGAATAGTTTCGGTAATAGGTAATTCCTTGATTGATA
>Ga0208006_100377_pt1 | contig 17450 bp, 19 predicted proteins | sample ECH_Bnyco_MetaG_FD_187131 | JGI IMG/M metagenome (GOLD analysis project Ga0208006, IMG submission 187131) | Hot spring microbial mat communities from Yellowstone National Park, Wyoming, USA - ECH_B nyco_MetaG (SPAdes) (version 2) | ecosystem: Environmental > Aquatic > Thermal springs > Hot...
CCCTTTTCGTGTACCGATGTAGGATCAATTAAGTCACTTTCATTCTATAGAAACAAATAGAAATCGCCGTGGAGCCCTGAATCGCCCCTTGCGAATAACGTTGAAATTAATGTTACTGAAAGGTTCACGTTATCTATCAGTGAGATAAATTCGACGAATCACCAAAGCACGCTATTGCAAAAAACTTAAATGCCTCAACCTTTTTAACTCCCCAACTAAAATTTTACGACAAATGATATTATTTATAAGCGACCTACATAAGAGCCTCGATAGTAGAGAGGAAATGGATTCGGTTAAATGGCTATTAGATATCTTAGATGAGCTAAAACCAGATTACTTAATCGGGGCCGGCGATTGGGGAGAAGGGATGTCAGCAGCTGATTTTTCCGATATTCTCTCGAGAACTAAGTTAATAGCAGTTTACGGTAATCATGAGAATTTCTCGATAGTGAAGAACTTTTCGATTAGAGATGGTCAAATAATAAGTGTCGGAGACATGAAGGTCACGGGGATTAACGGCCTAATAGGGGACGACGAGAATTACGGAATACCTCCTAATAAGTTCCTAAAAATAATAAGTAGATTGAGAGACAAAAATGTAGACGTACTAATTACTCACCAACCTCCCTACCTCCCCGAAATATACCCTAAAATGAGATACAATGAGGCTGCGGAATTGATGCTACAAGCCTTAGAACAGGTCAAACCTAAGCTCCACCTTAACGGTCACATGACTGACGGTTGTTACTCCTATTACGAATTCGAATGGGGTAAATACCTCAGAGTAGATAGCTCATCCAAATTCAGATGCTACGCGATAATTGATAAGGACGTAACAGTCTATCAGAGAGGAGAGGAAGTCTTCAATTTCAGTCTATAATTCCTAAATTGTAACGAGTTTTTATCTCGAACCCATTTATCAGTAACAGCAGTTATGGGAATCTTAGGGAGGTAATACGAAGAAGTCGGCATTAGCGAGAAGTTTTTATTTTTCGACGTCTTCCTGCTGAAAAGATGCTGAACGGAAAAGGACAAACCGAGTTGGCTAGGGAGAGGCTGGTCAAGGCGGTCAACAGGCTGGGAGTGGTCAGGAGGAACGGGAGGAGCAGGAAGGTTAATTAGCGCTAGTCCTCACGGTCCTGGTAGGTGGGAGGGCCAGCGTGAGGAACGCGGCCGAGACGTTCGGGTTGGACTACGCAAACCTGCTGGAGGCGTTGGGAGAACTCGACTACGCGTGAAGGCTGGAGGTCCTGTCGGGGCTGGTGAAGGGTCAGGTCGTCATCATAGACGACACCGTTGACCACGACGCTCCAGGGGGAAGGACGTGAGCCCCTGAGAACTACTGGATCTACTGCCACACCCACGGGAGGTTCGAGAGGGCCGAGCTCCTCACGGTCGTGATAGTGGACCTCTCCACGGGCAGGACGTTCATGGTGGTTTTCCCCTACGCCGTGAGGAAGATGTTGGACTTGGGGATGGTCACCGAGTTCAAGACCGAGATCGACTTGGCCAGGGAGATGTTGGACGTGCTCAAGGGGTACTTCCGCGTGTCCATGGTCGTCTTCGACTCCAGTACTGGTCAGAGAAGCTCGTGACGGACAACGAGGTGTCTGAGCTCAAGTCCAACCGAGCTCAGGGTCGAGTCGGCCCGGGGGACCCTCGAGGAGGTGGAGGGACACCTACGAGTGGGAGACCTACCCCCCGGAGTCTACTACGCCGACCTGACCCTGGGAGACAGAGCCGTTACGGTAAAGTTGCTAGTCCGGGAACATAAACGTGACTCCGGGTCACACGTCAGGTACCTCTACACGACCGACCTCTCGCTCAGCGAGGAGGAGATCGAGGAGGCCTGGAGGATGAGATGGGAGATCGAGGAGCTCCACAGGGACGTCAAGGCCCTTGGACTGGAGGACTCGTCCTTCTGGAGGAGGGAGAGGCTTCAGGGCTACCTCACGATCTTCACCATCAACAACGTCGTCAGGGAGCTGATAGGGGAGCTGAACCTGAGGAGCGTGGAGGCGTTCCTCACGTTCTCGAACGTCATTTAGGCTGACTACCTGGGCTGATGAAAATCATTAAGTTACGTTAAAGTCCCATGACTGCTGTGACATACACTTGTTGCAGTTGTCACGTGCCACGTTTAAGGGGTAACCCAAGTAGATCGTGGACATGCCTAGTTCGTGGAGTGTCTCGACTAGGTGGGACGTGAAGTTCCTGTACGGGTGAAGTGGTCTCTTCGTCATCCTCTCCCCAGGCATCGCGGGAGAGGTCGGCTCCCACTCCCAGAGGTGTCGACCTGAGGAGAAAATCTTGAGATGAAGAGGGATTAGAAGCTTAAAATCGTACGAATGGCACATCCCTGCCCCTGGAAGGGGCTGGTTTTACACCCCGTCGATCCCCCCTTCCTTTATAAAAATTTATAAATGCATAATACCAATAATACCATCATGAAAGTCAACTCATTTAAAGTAGAGAAGAGCAAGGCCGAGATCCTGTGGAAGTTTGTGGAAAGTAAGGGCTACAGTCTTTCTCCCCTCATAAGGAGTAAGGTGGAGCAGATATTGGAGCAGAGGCAGGTTCCAAGGAGGCTGGAAGGAGGGGAGCCGCTGATTGTGGTCACGGTCAAGTTACCACAGGAACTCCAGGAGAGGATTAATTCCTATATCAAAGAGATGGGAGGAGGGTATCGGAAAAGTGATGTCTTGAGGACCGCCCTATACTTGATAGTCGAAGAGATAACCCAACAAGAAGATATTAAGGGAAACACGATAAGGGCTTAAGTTCTCTGATCTTCTCTAGGCCTTGGAAGGGTGAGGGTATCCTCACCTCCGTCAATCGCGATGTACAATTTTTAACTACGATGTAGATCTACCCTATTAATGTTTATAAGAAGTCGTTCTTCTTTATGAATATATTAGCATCAGCGTCATTTTTGGCTTATAAATATGAAAAGCACTCACGATAAATATATCTGTAATTAACATTACATTTTTTCCTACTAACTTTGGGTTAAGTTTAAATTATTTAATAACAAACTTCAAGTTAGTTGACAAATAACAGAAATATTTATATATTCTATCCTCGACTGTAAGTCACCATGTTGTGTGTAAATATGTTTAATCATGTAAAATTTCACACAAATGTGGTGAGACCATGCAGAGGGCAGAATATAAGCTAACTTCAAGGATAAGAAACGCAGAGAGGAAGTTCAACCTCTATACTGCAGTATCTACGGTAGGAACGGGAGCCTTCACAGGAATTTCAATACTTTTACGAAATGTACTCATGATAGAGACTGGAATACTCCTCTTTACCACAGCACTAACAGTGCTCGCAGTGAACTTAGTACTGGATATGTTTGTTAAGTCACATACTAACTCCTGGGTGTTTGTCACACCACCCAGGGAGATATTGAAGAGAGCAGATGAGGTTGGAAAGGAGATTTGTGAACATAGACCCTCCCTTTTGAGGGGTACCAACCCCATAACTAGATTTGTATCTTGGTTATTTAAACAAACCTGGGCACACTTCGCTATAATCCTTCCAAGTTTCGTGATATTCTATGTGGTCATGGTCACTGGACTGATAGGGTATCAGAAGCTGGGCCCCGCTGGGATCTCCTTGGTAAACTTCGCATCAGACATAAGCTGGCTCTTCTGGTTCCCGCTACTCTGGCTCCTAACCTGGCTGGCAAACGGGAGGGCGTGGTGCCAAACTTGTCCCTTCAGTGGCCAGGCGGAGTGGGTGCACAGACTTCATCCGTGGAAGAAGATGAGGAAGAAGCTAGGGTTAGACCTGAGGTGGCCGATAAAGTACTCCACTATCTTCTACTCCGCGGTCGGATTCTCGGTGCTAACCTGGATGGAGGAGTTCTACGGTATAGGAGGCCCTGGTGTCCCGATGCTCACCTCCGTAGTGTTGATATACATAGGGGCGTTGGAACTCTTCATCAGCCTTCTTTTCCAAGACAGGACCTTCTGCAGGACCATTTGTCCCCTCAGTGCACCTCTAGCTATAACCACCACGATCTCCCCGCTGGGAACCTTTAGGGCCAGAGACCCCGAGGTATGCAAGAAGTGTACCACAAAGGATTGCATGAAAGGGAACGATAAGTACCACGGTTGTCCATGGTTTGCCTCCCCTGGAAGCAAGGAGAACTCGCCCATGTGCGGGTTGGCCTCTGACTGTTACAAGGCCTGTCCACACGACAACATAGATTGGCAGGTAAAGAGGTTCCCGTGGCTCAGCGACCTAATGACCGGCAAGAAAAGATTCGACCTGGCACTGTCGGTGACTTTACTGACCGGTGTCGTCCTATTCCAGTTCCTCAACGCACTTCCGTTTTACTCTATGATGGACCAATGGCTGAACCATGTGACTGGGTGGGCTTCGTTCTCCAAGTTGCTGGTACCTGGGCTCTCTAATTACGGTTACTCCAACGACGGTTACCCCAACCCTATAGATTACTTCGCCATAAACTTGGTACCTATCCTCGCTGTGCTAATTGCTGCGAAGTTCGAGGAGAGGAGGGGCGTTCCTCTCAAGTGGGGGTTCACAAGCATCTCCTACGCCTTGATACCAGTGTTCGCCGCCTCGATCCTCGTGAGGAACTTGCCCAAGTTCCTAGGGGGATCACCTCTAATCCTCAACGAGATACTGAATCCCACCGGCTACGGGATGCATAACTCCCAGATATATTCCACGTTCTGGGGCAGTTTCCTTCACTCCCTGGGTCACGATCCCCTGAACGCTGCGGCTGCATGGTGGGTACTACTGGTGATGGAGGCAGTCATGGCCTTCGGCACCTACCTCGGGATAAGGGCTTCTAACATGCTGAGTGTCACGGATGGGGTGAGCAGGTGGACGTACTACGCGGTAGTGTTGGCCTTCGGGATAGCCTTCATGTTGGTGACCTATTGGATGTCATCCCCCGCTTCTCCCTCAATACCATTCTATAATCCGTACCTGGGCAACCTCCTCTATAATCCCACTCAGGCCTCTCCCCCCTTCTGAGGTGATGGAATGGAACCTATAGTCCTGATCGACGCGGACAGGTGCGTCGGGTGTTACATGTGCCAGAGGGCTTGTGCCCTAGCCCAATGCCTCGAGATAAACGAGTTGAGTAGGCTTGCGGAGGTGGTCAGACCTGAGGACTGCACGGGGTGTGGAGCCTGTGAAAGGGCCTGTCCCTACGACTGTATAGTGGTCTTGAACGACGGTATCGACGTAGCCAGTAGGGCTAAGGTCACCCTCTCCAGGGTAAGGAGATACATGAATAGGCACCTTGTGACCGTGAGCCCAGAGGTTACAGTGAGGGAAGGAGCCAAAATCATGACTGAGAGAGGAGTGGGTTCCCTCCTGATCCTTGAGGACAGGTTAAAGATACTCACGGAGACTGACGTACTGGAGGCGTGGTCCAACAGGCTGGAGCAAGAGAGTGTAGGGAAACTGGCCAAGGACGCCATAACAGTGGAGGGCAGTGCAACGGTGGAGGAGGCACTAAAGATAATGGTGGACAGGAACATAGGACACCTACCTGTCACGGAGAGGGGTAAAGTGTCAGGGATGTTATCCATTAGGGACGCACTACGATCCCTCTCAACCACGTCTCCTGTTCTAAGAGAAGAGGCAGTTGCGGTTAACCCAAAGGACATCGTCAAGAAGTACGCTACTCCTGTTCCGGTCGTAGGAGAGATAACAAACTCTGAAGCTTACGCCGTAATGAAGAGGGAGGGGACTAAGGCTTTACTGGTGAGAAGAGGCGACTCAATAGGACTCCTCTCGATCAGAGACCTGACGAGAGCCTTAGGGAAGGGCAGAGACCTACGTGATCCCGTGGAACCGAGGTGGGGAGTAACTGTGCTCTCAGGAAACGAAGAGATATCCAAGGCGTTGGCCATGATGATGGAACATAACTTGAGACACATTCCGGTGAAAGATGGGGAATCATGGAAGATCCTGAGTGTAAAGGAGGTCGCTAAACAAGCGGTGTGGGTGAGGGGAGTCACTAGAGTACCTTGAACAGTCCTCGGGTCTTCCCTGGACTCCTAAGACTGGATTAAGCACGCCGGATTTTTAGCAACGCTTTGCCTGAGTTTTTCACTATAGTTGGCTTTAAATCCTGAGAAGTGACATGTAAATGAAAACTTTTATGTCGTGAGGCACATGGTATACTGATGAGAGTTGGTCAGTGAGTTCGTCGCCAAGGTCTACTGGAGCAACAGGAAAGTCAAGAACAGAAGCGTCTGCTTAGCTGACCCGGAGTTAATGAGATCCAAGGCAATCAACTACGGGGACGTGATAGTGTTGGTCACTCATAGGATGTTCCCATTACAAGTCCAGGAGGACAAGGAGAGTACTGGAGGTTTAATGATCCACGAGGACGTGGCTAAGTTCCTCGGGATTAGAAACGGGGAGAAGACTGTTGCAAGGAAGGTCGAGCCCCTGATTTTACGGAGGGTCACTCTGGCCCCCTCCTCACCTAAAACCTTCGACATAAAGAGGCTGAACCTGGAATTGAGAGGTTTGCCCGTCTCCAGGGGCATAACTGTCTCAACGAGACAAGGGGAGTTCTCCGTGGTGGCCTTTGAACCTAGAGGAGACGTCGGGATGATAGTAGGAGAGACCGAGATAGAGATAACAGGAGAGGTCATAAGGCAAACTCAGAAGAACATCCCTTTAGTTTCTCTGGACGACATAGGAGGACTCACAGAACAAATAACTTCCCTGAAGGAGATCATAGATATAGCCCTACTGAAACCCGAAGTGCCCAGGTTGTTCGGGTTCAGAGCTCCAAAGGGTGTTTTACTGTACGGTCCTCCAGGGACCGGGAAGACCTTGATCGCCAAGGCCTTGGCCAACTCCGTGATGGCCAACTTCTTCTTCATAAGCGGTCCGGAAATAGGGTCAAAGTATTACGGAGAGAGCGAGAAGAGATTGAGGGAGATATTCGAACAAGCCGAGAAGTCCTCCCCATCCATCATCTTCATAGACGAGATAGACGCCATCGCGCCCAACAGGGACGTAACCAACGCGGAGGCTGATAAGAGAATAGTGGCACAGCTCCTGACTCTCATGGACGGAGTCGCCTCAGGAGGAGGTGTCCTCGTCATAGGTGCGACCAATAGGCCAAACGCCGTAGATCCAGCATTGAGGAGACCGGGTAGGTTCGATAGAGAGGTAGAAATCCCTGTACCTGATAAGAGGGGAAGGCTGGAGATCCTGAGGATCCACACCAGAAGGATACCCATGTCCGAGGACGTAGACCTGGAGAGGATAGCCTCAATGACTAACGGGTTCGTGGGCGCAGACCTAGAGGCCCTGGTGAGGGAGGCCACTATGAGGGCTTTACGACGAACCGAAAACCCAGAGGAAGTAAAGGTTACCATGGCCGACTTCCTTGAGGCGATGAAGGTCGTTGAGCCTTCTGCACTCAGGGAGTTCAGGATTGAGATACCGAACGTATCTTGGGAGGACATAATAGGTCTAGACCAAGTGAAACAGGAGCTGAGGGAGGTAGTCGAGTGGCCCCTAAAGTACTCCTCCCTATACGATGAGATGAGAGCCGACGTACCTTCAGGAGTCATGCTTTACGGTCCTCCAGGGACCGGGAAGACCATGCTGGCAAAGGCCGTGGCACACGAAAGCGGGGCGAACTTCATCGCTGTCAGTGGGCCTGAACTCATGAACATGTGGGTAGGAGAGACGGAGAGAGCGATCAGGGAAGTGTTCAAGAGGGCGAGGCAAGCGTCTCCCACGGTCATCTTCTTTGACGAGATGGACGCTATAGCCACAGTGAGAGGATCCGATCCCAACAGAGTGACCGACAGGGCGTTAAGTCAAATGCTGACTGAGATGGACGGAGTATCCAGTAGAAAGGAGAGGGTGATATTCATGGCTGCTACCAACAGACCAGACATTATAGATCCCGCGTTAATCAGGCCCGGTCGGCTGGAGAAGCTGGTTTACGTTCCTCCCCCTGACTATGAGACTAGGAAGGTTCTGTTCCAAAGGATGATAACCAAACATCCGTTCGATGAAGGGATAGATTTCTCCTACCTCGCCAAGGTCACCGAGAACTTCACCCCAGCAGATATCAAGGGAGTAGTTAATAGAGCCGTGCTGTTGGCCATAAGGAGGTCAGTAAAGGAAGGTAAAGCCTCAAAGGTGACCATGGAGGACGTTGTAGAGTCGCTGAAGTCCGTGAAACCGACCGTCAGTCAAGCCGTGATAAACTACTATTCCTCATTCTCTGAGAGGGTGAAGCTAACTGGTACTTACGCCTGAAGTATACTCAGTCGCAGGCCTCCTCGTCTACTCGTTGGGGATGTCGGGAGTCTTCTCCCTCATAGTCCTGGGAATAGGTTGGCAAGAGGTTGTTAGCTGGTTAGACTTGTATTACCTGAGCAGTGTTGAGATAAAACTTATATTCATTATTATATTTTACTTTCTCATCCTTGGGGTTTTGGAGGGGATAGTAGTGTACGCGGGGGCGTTTTTGGTAATGGTGGAAGTTATTCCATATGTAATTATTATCATGGCTAGAAAGATATTCAGGTGATAGGTATGCCCACGGAGGGATTGAGGTCTCTGGTCAACCTGGTCCAGATCGGTTTCGTCTTTGCCATAGTCCTCTTCGCCGACATTATGTTCGTCAAGAACAACCTTCTCTTTTACGGTATACTCTTCCTTGACCTGTTGATTTGTGGAATTCTGCTCTTCTACGTGATTAGGAGTGTGCAAAGGTACTTCGATTACTGAGCTTGATACCAAACGTCCGAAGGAATGAGAGATCCTAGACCGGTGCTCTGGGTGGGAGTGCTAAAAGTTCTGAGCGGTTCAGGACTGTGACCTAGCTATCCTCTCAGCCTTAAATGAGACCACGTAGTAGAGTACCATACCTGCAATAATCGAAGTGTCGAAGAGCCAAGGTGTGTAAATCGTAGTTATTACTCCTAAAATAGTGACTATGTAGAGGAGTCTCAACCTACTCTTAAACGTAAGACCTAACGCTGACATACCCAGCCCCATCACGAGTGCCGTATATCTCCAGATTAGTAGACCTGTGAAGATGGTGGGCGGAAACGCTGTTATTCCTATTAGGGGGAAGAGCTCTAACGGAGCCCTCCTCCTACTTAAGAGAATGAAATATAGGGACAGCATCTCAGCCATCATGGGGTAGAAGAACCAATAGCTGTTCAAGGAATTGTAGAGGGCTAAATCAAGGTCACTGAAAGGGGTCCTTCCGAACTGGGCGAGTCCGAAGGTAAGGCCCATGAGGCCCTCATTGAGCACGACCAGTCCAGCCAAGGAATAATAGTGAACCTCTCGCATGGTGAACTCCTCCGTTAATCTCTCGGCCACAGCGAAGAAGTAAGCAAGGAGCAATATCATAGAGGCCATGTTCACTCCCACGGCCACTCCCAGGCTCGTCTCGCTGGGAGAATACAAGTAAACAGAGGCGCCAACCAACATGAAGGCCATCATGACGAATGAGAAGTACAGGAAGAAGACACCCAGTTTTGTGATCACTCTATACACGTAATAGAGGAGCACGACTATTACTGTGACCATTAATGATGAGAAACCCAGGAGGGTGGCCCAGAGCTCCAGGCTGTCCATAATATACATGGGGATGAAAACATTAATAAACGAAATTGTTGGGTCACTTCTTGAGGTCACAGGTACCCTTACTTGTCCTGAGGATGTACACCAAGAGCCCAACCAACAGAGACAGAGACACCAAGGTCATGCCTATCTGGGCGTAGGTTGAGGCCAAAAAACTCGCAGCAGTGACCAGTGAGGACATGACATAACCCATTGCGGAGAGTCCACACGAGGGACACGCTGTGATAAGGCTGAAGGCCGTGAGGGAACCCAACCTGTTTCGCCTCGTTTGGAAAACTAGGGCCCAAATGTAACCTGCCAGTAGGGAGGAAGATATTAACGCCAGTAAGGACACTGGGTATATGTAGAAGCCTATTATGTTCGGGATGTAAATCGTCACAGCCGGAGCATACATGGGTTCACCGTAGGTCAACAGGAGGATAGGTGGATAGGGATAGCCGGAAGGAGCTATCACAAGCATCTTCGTTGCTATCATCTCTAGCACCCCGTAGATGAGGACGGCTATCAAGAAGTGCTTATTGCTGATTCGAGGAATCCCGTATCTGTCCCTTATGAGCTCGTATACCCCGTAACCTATGAGGATTAACCCAGCCGTTATTAACAACGTCGAAGCTAACGTCATCGCCTCTAGGAACACCATGTCGTAGCCGTTATAGTCCAGGAAGTCCTGAGGGTGGGTCATGAAAAACAGGATCTGCGAAACGACGGCTACTCCTCCCAGGAGGAACCACTGCCAGGGGAACTGTGCCCTCCTTGGTGGCAATCTCAGATCCATCTTGGTAGGGGAATAATTCACCATGGAGTCCCTGATGTATTGAAGATACTGGATTCCTGCGAGCCACGCTATGGGTGTGCCGAATATCCAGGCTGTTATCCAGAAGAGTATGGCCTGGTCGCCCACAAGGTTAAAGAACGGAATCGGTTGGCCCAATATCAGAGAAATTGGACCGGGCATTATGAGGGTCCATCCTACAACGTGAAGTAGGCCGAGTCTGGCCCACGGCTTCAAGGTGGAGTACCCTAAGTAGCCCACTGCCCCTGCTATAAGGGATAATAGGGCTGAGACGACTGGCACCATGAGAGGAAACCCTACGATCTCCGCGGTTATCAAACCCGCAGAGACCCAGAATAGGAGTGGGTTGCCTCTTAATCTCAACCTCTTACTCGCAGCATAGGCCATTACCCCGCCTGCCATCGTCATGTCGGTGATCCTGACAAGGAAGAAGGTCTGGGACTGTGGTATCAATAAATACGAGGTTAACAATATAATCGCAACGGCGATGGCGTAATTTCCCCTCATCCACGAGAAGGGTCTTGAGCCAGTTATCTCCGAGGCTATCACCAGGGAAGATAGCGTGAGTATTATTCCGGCAACCAGAGTCAACGTTATCCCCAAGGTATCCATGAACCCTATGGAGATCATGAAGGGTATGTTGGATACTGTAGCTCCGATCAGGGCTGTGAAGAGTTCGCAGGAGCAGGAGAGGGAAGTGGCCAACAATCCCAGGGACGCGGCCAGTCTATGAGTCGAACTCATCTGCATTAACCTGAACAGAGCTAGGTAAAGACTTACGTTGAGGGCTACTAGGAAGGAAAGAATGAAGGAGACACCGAGAGACAGCGGAGTTATGGCCCAGTCTAGGTAATTGCTCGTAATCGAAATGAATGGACCCCAGAGGGGATAGGGCATCTGGGATGGAGGTACTGGGGTTGAGGTGTCCACTACTAAGTACACTCCCTTAGGTAAAACTATGTTCTGAAATAAGATTATTCTATCTACTACCTGATAAAACAAGAAATAGAGAGAGAAAGTTATAGAAAAAACAATCTTAAACCATCTAACCTTAAAAAGGTCAGTTAACCTTTGCACTCAGGTCCCCTTGCTTAAGAGGACTCCTGTTTCACTACTGCTGCAATGTCCACTTGAGGATCCTTGTCTGCCTTCCAGAGAAGTATGAAGTACCATATTGGGTATACTACAGCCATAAGGAAAAAGCTCACCTGGTACAACATCACCTGAGACTCTACTAGAGCCATACTACTTCATAAGTTTTTACGCGTAAAAATATAAAAGGCTTTCGGTTTCCATTATTAAGAAAGAAAATGACTTTAAATTAGTTTTAGAAAATATCTAGGTCCTTTAGTATCTTCACCATGTAATAAGTGGAGGGTACGAAAGCCATTGCGAACAGGAAGTATGAGGTTTCCACCAGTTGAGATACAGGGTAGGGCCTATAAACGTCTTCCGCGTAATAAGCGCCCATTTCCAGGAATACTTCTGCCATGGTGGCCATCATGCTGAAGACAGCGAAAATCGTTATGCTCTTCCAGACCTTTGGCATGGCCTCCCATCCAATCCCTGAGAGAATACCTGCCACTATGAAAGAGATCACCTGGAAGGCCCTGGCCATGGTGCTGGTGACGCTGGCCTCAAATGGTCCAGGGATGTACCAATATGTGAGGATAGAACCGCCCACTATCCATGAGAGGACAAGACCCTTAGTGGAGTAATTGAAGTCCAAGAACGAGGTCGCTGCCCTTCCTCCTTTCTGATAGAGCCTCTTTGCCAACCATATTCCTACTAGCCCTGCCCCCCAAACCAACATCATATCGAACGAGAACTTAGCGATTTCCTGGACTGTAGAGAGCTGAAGCGAAAGAGGATTCGCACTTGCGATTATCATGGCAACGCCCAAAAATAAATATGCCTCACTTGCCCTTGGCATTCTCACCATCCCTTAGTTCCATAATCCCATTAGGAGTCCTCCAGCAACTAGTACAGCTCCCGACAAAGGCACTATGGCCACTAGTGAATCGTCAGCAAATTCCGAATAGGGTAGAGTTTGAACCAAGAATAGGTCAGAGACCCACGCTGCTACACCTATTGCTGCTATTATGGAACCAAGAACTCTCCTTGAGAACTTAACTCCTGCCATTGTCTCACAATATTTAGTTTATTATTCCACTTTATAAATCTTGATGGCGGCTTTTAGGCTGAGGGTGTTGTGTTACTGACTTCCTCCCCGCCATGAAGGCGAGGTTTCCCCGAGTTAAGGGTTACACCCCTTTACGGGTGTTGCTCTGTTGTGGTCAACCAGGGAGGAGATGGGTTTCTTTGTTGTTGACACGAGCGAGTTGGTGGCCTTCCTCAGGATGTTCAGTGCCCCGTTTAGGTCGCTTTGCACTCTATGTCCCAGGAAGTTGACCAGGAGAGGGCACCTTAGAAGTAAGAGAAGGTCTCAGTCAAGAACTTTACCCCGCCCATAGAAGTGGCGAGGTTTGTCGTTCTTTTTATCACCCATCAACTGGTGAGATGAGGGTTGTATAGGGGTTTTGGACTTCATAATGTTTTCATATAATATCGATCGTCAGCCCTTGCACTTCGCTGGAGTCAGGGCCGTCCCGTTCCCCTTCCCAGCGGGATGGCCTTACCCACCGAGGTGTTTTATCCGTTGAGGAAAACCCGTTCACCTCTAGTCACTGTCATACCTTGTCTGGATACCTTCACCCATCCAGTGTAACTGTATCCAAGTTTTTTATTTTTAAACAAATAATGCTTTGTGAGTTATTCAATTTTTACATGGACAACGTGAAACCTACTTTTAATCTAACACTGGGTTTTAAATTTACAGCAGTTATTAGATTTCACCCAGATTACAGGACGGTACCTAAGGGAGAATCCCATAACTGCTGGAATTTAACAAAATTCACTGGGCTCAACCTCTAAGAAAAATGAACGACCAACAAAGCAAATGACAAAACTTTACGGTTAATCTGAAACTTTTGACTACGGGCACTTATTTAACCAACTGATTCCCATCCTGAGTCGCTCTGTTAACGTTCTTATTGGGGGATCTAGAGAACAGTATTGAGAAAACTAGGGCAGACACTGGGAGCATAAGGTAAATCGTAGTGTTAACTGTGTCAAATACGAGCGCACCAAAAAACAACGAAAGAGCGCTCAGGGCCGCTCCCTTGTCTTCTTTGTACTCTAACATCGCTGATCCTAAGGCTAAAACAGCTACGGCGAATATTATTGGTGGCATCCAGTCCCTAACGCCTATTATTCCCAGTATGTAGGGGAACACAACCCCTATCATGATACCGAGGCCAGGTATGGCGTTGAGGTAAACTAGTGACGCGACGACTACTGCCAACGCCGTAAAGGGGATCAAGGCTGTCTTGTTTATTCCGTCTAGGATGGCAAAAACCAGGAAGGATAGCGCAGAAAACATGACGGAGTAGGGCATTATTATCCCAGAGTAATAGGTCACGGCCCCAAACGCGGAGTTACCCGATATCTGAACCAACCAGTCTCCTAGAAGGGTTAGATAAGCGAGTAAGTCAGGTATGACGAGTAGAGGGATTATCCATCTTCCAGAGAATTTGGAGAGGAGTAGAACGGTTATCAATATAATACCCACGTATGTTATGGAGAAGAGTACCGGCGGATTGAAGCTAGTGTTGTCTACTCCGTAGTAGAAGTGTACAGCATCCAGGATCAGGGATAGATAGAGACTAGTCCAAAGGAACGCTTTACCCAGCCTTGGTAAATCACCGTAAATTCCTGCTATCCCTATCATGATAGGCTGGAGGATAAGAACTAGTCCGTAAGCTACTGCCCCAACAATGAACATGGCCGAGAATACTCTCTCCACTACCTGAGTGTTTGCTGCCATACCTATGGGTATCACACCAGCCAAGAACTCCCTATTAAAGATCAACTCAAAAAGGAGTGAGAAAACGTAGACTAAAGAAAAAATAGTTAAATTAACTCCTGGTATGCGAGACATTACCGATCTGCCTTAGGATCCTTATCACTGGACCGAGCTTAGATGAAAACCTTACTAGTGAGTTGTTGTTCATGAGCATGAAGGCTATCATTGGTGCCGTGAACGCGTTACCCAATAGGAATAGCGGAAGGAATGTCGAGCCACTGTTAGCTGGCTGTATGTAGAGGTTCCACCAGAAGGATATAGACTTGAAGTCCACAGACTCTCCGGCTCCGCCTTGGAACACGGCGAATGCCACGTGATACGTCTGCCCTGGTTGCAGTTGTATCTGATAATGGGACTCTCCCTGTCCTCCGGATACACCCACGGTGGAGAAGGTCCTGGCGAACTCAGCTATCATGTACTGACCAGTTGGGGTGTTGACGAATTGGAATCCTGTTGCAACGACCGACGGGTCCCAGAGCTGCGAGAGGTTTGCCATGCCGTTTGCTACCTGCCACGGGTTTATGTGCGGGTTATCTATGGAGGGGAAGGCGACCTGATAGTTCCCTCCTATATAGTAGATGGAGGAACCGTTAACGAAGAGATCAGCGATCAGACCCTGGTTGGGTAAGTAACCTAAGTTCAACGGATCATTGTACTGGGGGTGGTGGACATAAGGTGGAGGAGATGTCCTGCTGAAGAACGTTGGTCCCGGATAACCGGAATCTTGTGTATTGTTCGCTCTAGGATTACTGTTGAGGACCCATAACTCAGCTTGACCAGCTGACAGAGCGCCCGAGGTTCCCGGCATCATGTGGGGAGTGTAGGCAACTTGAGTCCATGTGCTGGGAACGCCTCCCAGGAGCCACATTATGGCAAGCCTGTCTGGATAGTAGTAAGTACTGTTATAGAAGAGCGACACGTAGCCTGCAGTATCCTCCGGGTAGAACAGGTTGTAAGTGTCTTGGAACCATGTGGTCCCGTTCAGTCCCATGGATAAGAACTGGGTCAGGGAAGTGACCGGTGTGCCGTTATAGTTCAGATTTATTGAAGTTATGTTTATGGGGTTGCCGTTGTTCAACGGATTGCCTTCTGGGTCTATAGCCCCTACTATCTGTCCGTATATCCTTCCACTCTGGTTGTAGACGTAGATAGTTATTGGGTTAGTGAGTGCCTGACCTGGTGGGTATCCCAACTGTTCGGAATTGGGAAGAGTGTAAACAGAGGCCGTGGCCTGATCCTTCTGGGCATATGAGACGTTTACGACCCACCATCCCTGCGGTTCTGGTTGCCCGAATGGTTGCCACATTTGACCGGAGGGTGTCATCTCACCGTCCGCTAACCACGAGGCCTGACCTACCACTGGGGCCTTCATGAGGATGAATATATAAGGAACTCCATCCACGTAGGTCCAAGCTGCCTTAACGTAAACCACTGTTGTGTGCCCTGATATACCATCGGGGACTGGGACCGTAGGCTCTAGGGGAATCGAGCTGTAGGGGATGGACTGCCAGAATAGCTCCCCGCCTGGGTTGGCCTCGTTTATTTGGGCGTTTGGGACGTAATATGCAGTAATGGTATTTGAGGCGCTGGAGGCCGCGTTTAGCAAGACGTCAGCACCGTAGGCTACTCCAACTAGAACTAACATAAAAACGAATCCGAGTATAAGAAGACTTTTCACATTATTATTCCCATTCATTTATATACACCTCCAATTCTCAAATATGAAAAATAACTCATGTTTTCCCACTCCTCCTCATCTCCGCATAGGACAGTAGGGAACCAATGCCGAATAGAAATATTGCTAGTCCCACGAAGTTGAAGAAGTAGTTGGGCGTAGTGTTGTTGGCCACGAGGTTCATTCCGTTCACCGAGAAGACCTCCCTTGGATACGTCCGAGTAGTTGTGCCCGCAGCCAGGATTATGATTCCTATTATTGCAAGGATCACGCCAAGGTACATGAAGGTCTTGGAATTAACCATCTCTATCACCCTGTTTCATTGACGTAAGGATCCCAAGTTCCCTGAGGCATTACTCCTCCCGTTTGTTGCATCACGTAAGAGGCGTTAGTAGTGGCAACTATGGTGCCTACTAACCAGGAATGCCCAAGCCCAGTAGCAGCTGTGCCACAGTATTCTGCACATGCAACGTGGTAGAGTCCGGGTTGTGGAAATAGGAACACCAGATAGGAGTAGTAACCTGGTACAGCCTCAGCCCCGTCGTTGAGCGGAATGGTGAAGTTGGACGTCGCAGCTTGGAGGAAGAATTCGTGGAATACGTCGACGCTATGTATTGCGAAAAGGACGGGCTCTCCTACAGGTACGTAGGTTATATTGGTGTATACCATGTTATGGGGATAGAAATCCCAATGCCACTGCTGTCCAGTAACGTAGATGATTACATAAGGACCCTTATAATCTCCCAGTGCGTTAGCTAACTGCGCATGAACGACACCTTCCCCAGCAGGAATGTGGTCTGATGCGTAATTTGGGTTAAAACCTATGTAGTCGTAAGAGCTGAACTGTACCTCCAGGGATATTATTGCTACAATTACGAGAACGAAGAACAAAGCTATTACAGTACCACGTTTCACCTTATCACCTTACTCTCTACCCCTCAGAACCTGCTTAAAAACCTTTTGTTTCTTAATGCAAGATTCTTTTTTCCTGAATTTCGCGAAGTTATCATTTGTTCTTGAAGATCATATCTCACGGTTATCCATACGGATACCTCAACTACAAGGCGTTGGACTTAAATACCTGCCAGGAAATATTAGTTTATCTAGAAAATACTATCTTCACAGGAGAATCAGTGAAAACAGTCCCAGTATGATTTCTGGTATAACCCTTTATACTTAAAAAACTTTCGTTTCTTACCTTAGGAGACGTTTATCTAAAATATCTTTAAGCCCCGTTAATGATATTAATAATTATAATTTAGATTGTCCAACAAGGGAGTAGGGAAGTGTACCTCTAGGACGAACGAAGTAGACTCCATGAAATACCTACATAGAGAAATGAGTCTGAAACGTCCAAAGTCAGCCATCACTCGCAGCATGCTCAGTAGTTTCCATGAGACGTGAATTTCATACTTTTTCCATACAGCAGT
>Ga0208006_100388_pt1 | contig 17223 bp, 16 predicted proteins | sample ECH_Bnyco_MetaG_FD_187131 | JGI IMG/M metagenome (GOLD analysis project Ga0208006, IMG submission 187131) | Hot spring microbial mat communities from Yellowstone National Park, Wyoming, USA - ECH_B nyco_MetaG (SPAdes) (version 2) | ecosystem: Environmental > Aquatic > Thermal springs > Hot...
GGAAATACATTGAAGAACAGTGGGGGAAAGAGGGTGAAAAGAACTAACGTAGTTAAACTAGTAGTGGATAAAAACATCCACGAGAAGCTGAAGGAACTAGCTATAGTAACTGCCAAATGTTGGAACAAAGTGAACTGGTTAAGAATGCAACAGTTTAAGAAAGGGGGAAGAGTCGATTTTACCAAGACGGAAAAGGAGGTATATGAGAAGTACAAACAAGTGCTAAAAGTTAACGCACAACAAGTTGCTAGGAAGAACGCAGAGGATTGGAGGAGCTTCTTCTCCCTAATTAAGGAAAAGAAGGAGGGGAAGTTGCCAAAGTGGTTTAAACCTAGACCTCCAGGCTATTGGAAGGATAAGAGTGGAAAATATAAACTGATGATCGTCATTAGGAACGACCGTTACGAGGTGGATGAAAATGAAAGAACAATATACCTTAAGGACTTTAAGCTAGTCTTGAGGTTCAAAGGTAAGCTGAAGTGGCATGAGAAACAGGGTAGAGTAGAGATAATTTACGACGAGGCTAGGAGGAGTTGGTATGCACATATGCCTATTGAAGTTGAAAGCGGTGCAAAAGTAGAGGTTAACTTGAAGGCTTCTGTGGATTTAGGAATCGTTAATTTAGCGACCGTTTGCATTGAGGACGGCACTTGGTATATCTTCAAAGGTGGCAGTGTACTCTCTCAGTACGAATACTATAGCAAAAAGATAAGCGAGGTTCAGAAAGTTCTGGCTAGGCATGAGCAGAAGAGGAGGAGAAAATTGAAATTGTTATACTCGCCGACAGGTGTTCTTGGTACCGTGAGGCTGTTACCTGAACTGGGTTCAGAAACCACGTGCACAGACCTTCGGGCTGAGGAGCTCCATGGAGTCTTCGGATACCTCAAAGACAGGACCAGGGTGTTCTATAACATCAACCTCAAGAAAACATTCTTCGAACCCATCCTAGGCTTTCTCAAACTGTTTGTGCACTGGTACACCGAATAAAGGCGACGCGAATGAAACCTTATTCGTACGGGATCTCAACATTTGGTAATCTTTAAATTGGTCTTCTAAAAAAAATATATGAGCATCAAATTTGTTATATTCGTTTTAGTTCTTTCATTGCTCGCGCCTGCTTTTCTACTTACGCCTAGCGTTATGGCTTCTGCTCCAAAACATTTCCACCACGGTGAAACTATAGAAAGTACAGAGTATTACGATAATGGTACGATTGTTTACAATGCCAGTGTTACAGTAGGTACCGACCCGATAACCATAGGTGGCGGAGGAAGCTCCTCACTTGTACTATACGTTTACAACACAACTTGCGGAGGGGGAAACGGAGTTATATATGAGTTCGTGAACAATGGTAATAGCACTCAGGATGCAATAATTCTCCGTTCTGGCTCATTGCCGGGTTCTCAGGAATACTACTTTGGTGACGCATCCTGGCCAACTTATATTGGACCGGAATACAACTCTGGTCCACTGACGAACAACAATCCCTATCCCTCGGGGACCACCGCAGTCGATATAGGCATTGTGTACACTCAAAACGTGTGGATAGGCGCCTTCGTGTTTAAAGTACCGGCAGGGGGGTGGGTGAGCGCGACGGAGTGCGGATTCAGGAGTGGCACAGCCATAGATATAGCCTTTTACCTTGTTAATGCAAAGAGTAATGGCGAGTACTCCTTGGGTTACCCTGCAAGCTATACCGGTAGTGACCCAATACCCAACAATACTGTGTATAGCAACCTTGAGTTGTTTAATGCCCCGAACGCACCTTCTGTGATGCCAAGCGAAGCGGTTCCAGCCTACGTCAGCCAAGTGTAGGTGATAAAAACGAAACTTGCCGTGGTCTTTACCGTTCTAGTCTTAGCTGCCCTCGGACTCACCGCAATATTTGCGGTATATGCCCCCCATCAGCAAACAATCGGTGTTGGGCAGGTGGACTCGGCTCTTGGGGGCTCTTGGCTTAGGGAGAACAACGAGTCGTTTGTGTTCTCGGTCCTAGCAAACAACTCGGTTCGAATCAAATATTTTAATGGAAGCGTTCAAACCATACCTCCAAACTATAAGGGGGAGGTTGGGGGCCTGCAGGATTTCGGCCCGGGAATAATCGATAGTGGCGGCCTCGTAGAGTCTTTTGAGCAGGCTAACGGTGGGGGCACACTCACGCTCACTGTACTCGACGTGAGCAACACTGAGGCCCACATCTTCATAAATGGTCTAAATACCACCCCAAACACGGTGGAGCTGCAAAGCTACAGGGGCTACCTATTCTCTATTGAGGGTAATAGCTTAGTAGCGGTCTACAATTATAGGTACATAATATATATAAGTTGGGCGGGAGCAAACTTTACGCAGGCACAGTTAATGAAGCTCCTAAACTACTTAGCCAGCTAAGCATCAATATCACGTGTGTGGTTCATTTACACAATAAGAGGAGGAGGTTTCTAATGCACGCCCTGAACAGTATTGTTAGGAAGATTATGGAAGAGCTGAAGGAAGAGGGGTAAGTGAAGTTGTTGTAGGTTATCCTAAAGAAATATCTAGAAACCACGGCGACAAACTCACGGTTAACTTCTGGAATTACGGTTGCATTATTAAACGTTTCGAGGAGATTGGAGAGGAATTGGGGATTAAGGTCGTTAAGGTGGATGAGGCATACACTTCTAAGACTTGCTCCCTGTGCGGGGAAGCCCATGAGGGTGGGCGTGTTAAACGTGGTTTGTTTAAGTGTCCCCGCATGTGGAAAGTTATAAATGCGGATTTGAATGGTGCGATAAATATTCTACATATCCCCGAGTCCCGAAGAACCGCGGATGGAGGGCAACTCCCAGTGAGGGGTAATGGGCTGAAGACCCAGCCCGTGGTCTACCGCTGGACGAACGGAGCGGGGTGGGTGCGTTTAGCACCCACTAGCTATGAGGTGATGAGGGTAAACTACCCCGCCCTTACGGGCGGGGCTTTGGGGTTTCCAGTGGTCTTTTCGGCACACCTTCATTTCCCCTTCAGGGTGTTTACGCACCCCCGACCCGTGTCTCTCGTTAAGGCACGGGCTATGGTACTGCTACTTTAACTCTTTCAGGGAACGTCCCAAAACTTTTAAAACCAAACTCGTATTTATACTTAACTCCCCGTCCTCACGGGCGGGGTCTCTAATGTTCTAAGATGAAATAAGGGAGCGCATAATCGGAACAAATCTCGCAAGTAGAACCGCCCAAACTCCACCTCGATTGAACCAAGTTTCAGCTTTGACCAAAGACTCTTCCTTTACTTTAATTTTTTTAAGAATGCTTACTAAAACAGGCCTTCCGACAAGCTTTGCCAAGTAATAATCTATGTAAGCGCCCACCAAACCTCCCAAAGAAGAAACCAACAAAGCTTGAGCGAATCCCATTTTTCCCAAGGACACAAGATAACCAGCAAGCGGCAAGATCACTTCGCTTGGTATGGGTAAGCTTGCGCTTTCTAAAAGCATTAAAGCAAAAAGACCAAAGTAGCCAGCGGTTGATTCAAGTTTCACCAAACTCGAAAAAAGCCCGCCAACGCTGGCTACGCCAAGCGCGTTTTCAAAAGGAAGTTCCACAAAATCGACCACTTCAATAAAAGTGAGTGCAAAAACCAGCAAAGAAGTTCCAAAAAGAAAGGTGTTATGCGGAAGCCAGCTCTTAAAACCCATAAACGCTCTTTTCCTTAAGGTTATTTAAGCTTCCAAGCGAATTAAAAATTTCTTCACAAGAGGAAATGCACACTCCACCGCACGCTTTTCTTAGCCTGTTCATTATCGCAAGTCCTATTCCTTGTTCTGGAAAACCGTGAATAAGCGCAAAAGCGCTACTGTCAGAGTCAAACTTTCTTAAAGCGTCAAAAAGGTTTTTCGCAACTTCGTAAAGGTTGTCGCCTCTTCCAAGCGCAATTTTTTTGGATTTCAAGTTTTGCAAAACGTCGAGTGTGCCAATCGCGGTGTGTTGCACTCCCTTTCTACTTAGCTCTAATGATATTTCAACGAATTTTTGTTTGTCACAAACCAAGTAAAGAGGTTTCGAAGGTGAGTAGTGTTTGTACTTCATTCCTGGGGCCATTGCGCGCTCCGCTTTGGCTCCTTTTGCAAAAGCGCTCACTTCGACCTCTTCAAAAACCTGTAGAAGCTCTTCGCGCGTGTATGGACCTGGTCGAAGAATTGTCGCTTTTCCATCTTCAACCTGAATTATCGTCGATTCAACACCAAAAAACGTTTCACCACCGTCTATTATCACATCGACCTTTCCCCAAAGGTCTTGGATCACGTGCTCTGCTTTCGTGGGGCTTGGCCTTGTCGAAAGATTTGCGCTGGGCGCTGCGATAGGAACACCGCTTTCTTCGATCAAGGCGAGCGCAACAGGATGGGCGGGCATCCTTACTGCCACAGTGGGCAAGCGCGCTGTCACAATTTCAGGAATCTTTTCGCTTTTTTGTAAAAGCACGGTGAGTGGTCCAGGCCAAAATTTTTTGAGCGCGCGCTCCACACTTTCGGGAACAAACTCGCACACATCGCTCAGCATGTCAAAACTAGAAACATGAACTATAAGCGGGTTGTCCGCTGGTCTGTTTTTTGCTTCAAAAATTTTTCTAGCCGCGTTATGATCAAACGCGTTTGCGCCCAAGCCGTAAACCGTTTCTGTTGGAAAAGCGACTGTTCCACCTTGAAGTATCACACAAGCCGCTTTTTTCATAAGAGAGCGCTCTGGTTTTATCGCGTCAACCTTTATTAGCCCCGTCAATACAAAAAAGTAGTGATCCTCAAAGCAATAAGCTTTTGTGCGTTTTAAGTAGCTTAGGGGTAGAAGGGTTTGGCTTCCCGCAAATTTGAGTATACAGAATTAGCAAAACCAAAAAGCTTAATGGTGTACAAACTGAGCGAAGTTCATGACAAAAGTGACGATTCTTAAAATGGCAATCGCGTTTACGCTTGCAATTGTGATCGTCGTGTCTTTTTCCTTTTTTGCGCTACAGCATTTTGACAACAGAAATAATTACATCGCAAATGGCGTTCCTTCACAGTTTTCAGAAATTAAGCTACTTCCGTCAGTCTTTTACCAAACGGCCTACCCGTATCCGCTCACCGTTTTTAACGACTCAAGCGTCGGTCTTGGAGAAAACGTGAGGGTTTTTGATCCAGGCTTTTACAAGCTCTTTTTGGTCCTGCAAACACAAAGAATCAAAAACGCATACGTTTTTTCGAATATCTCTCTTTCTCAGGGATCGCTTGATGTAGCGCTTGTTTGCGCTTCTCAAGCTCAGTTCATCGCGCAAAACGTAAACTCCACTTTTTACTCTGAACTCGCAAACGCCGGTTTTGTGTACGACACTCAACACTTTTTGGTGACAACGCTTAACGCAAACTCCACCCTCTACTATTACACTCAAAATTTGGTGTACTACTACGCGATTATCGGCTGGAACTCTCAAAAAGTGGCCTTTGTTTACTACTCAACTCAAATACCAGCTAGCGTTTCGCAACTCGCTCAAGCGCTAAGAATGACTCTTTCACAAAGCTGTCCCTAAATTTTAAGAAAACCGCTTTAGCGATACTTTCCTGAACACTTTAAATACGCGCTGTGTGAACCAAGCGATACACGATGCTCTGAATTCTTTAACCCGTTTGTTGAAAGAAGCGAGAATTTCCTTGGAGTTCAGAAAGATATGTTTTTACTGTTAAAGTATTCGATCACAATCCAAATAGCCTGACAATTAAAATTTTTAAGAGAGCGCTCGTTTAATTAGTGGATTGCCGAAAACGCACTGGACGCTCGGAGAAATTTTTCCAAAAGATGTTGTAAACGGCTTTCCTTCTCAAGTTTTTCGCCTTCCCGTGGTTGAAACTCCAAGCGCCAAAATGTGCCTTGCGTGTAGGGGCGCAAAGCTACTTTGTGGAAAGCCTCGTTGCCCGATCTTGCTCAGCGTCGAAGCGCTTTCCAAAAGCTTTTGGGAAGCGCACTCGCAAACGCTCGACGGCTTTTCGACTGGCGTTTTTGTCGGAAGGGTGGGCTATCCAAAGGTTTACGTTGGACCAGTGATGAGCCCTAGTGACGAATTTACGGACACGCCAGAGCTTTGGAGCGGAATTAGCTTTGAGCGCTTTATCGAGCTAAGAAGCGCAACTCTCACAGGCAGGCGCGAGTTTCGCGCAACCGACGCACGTGATCCGCCTTCTCTTTTACAAAAGATACAGGAAGTTGCGCTTTCAACAAAGCCCACATCTTCTGAGCTTGTTCTTGAATCTTCGCCAGTTTACAAGTTGTATCTTAGTGAGGAAGTGCCCCCGTTTGGCGCATCCGCGCTTTACCGAGAGCTTAGTGTCAACGGTGTTTCCGCTGATAAAAGGTTAGAGAGAGCGTACTACGACCTTGACCTTGACGCGCGTAGCGCGATAACACAGCTTTACAAAAAAGGAGTTTTCGTGAGTTCTATTCAAAGGGCGCTTAGCGTTGGGCTACTTGGCAAAGCTCGTAGCAGAAGGCTTGTGCCAACACGTTGGAGCATAACCGCCGTGGATTCTGTTTTGAGTGAGCAAATCATAAAAAAGATCAGGCTAAATCCAACAGTTTCCGAGTACTTTGTTTTTTACAAACAACACATGGAAAGCACGTACGTAGGTTTTTTGTTTCCTGACCGTTGGAGTTTCGAGTGGGTGGAAGCTTGGCAGCCCAACACGGTTTGGAACAAAAACCAAAGAGAAACAACTCTAATAGCTGACCACGAGTACCACGAAGGAAGGTCGAGCTACGCACAGCCAGGAGGTTGTTACTATGCGGCAAGACTCGCCGCAAGCGAATACCTAGAGGCGATAGGAAGGCAAGCAAGGGTGATACTTCTAAGAGAAATTCACTCGGGTTATCTCGTTCCACTTGGTGTGTGGAGCGTGCGCGAAGCGATTAGGGAGCTATTCAAGACAAAGCCCCTAAGATTTGGTGGAGTGAAAGAGGCGGTTGAGTTTGGGGTTTCAAAAACTTCGCTCCCACTTAAAAAGTGGTGTGAAAGCGCGCGACTGCTTCTTGAAAGTGTGAAACAAACTAAGCTTGAGATTTAAAACATGTGTAAAATCTTAAACCCACGAAACACGCAGGAAAAACGTAAAAGCCAAGGATTTCGAGCGTGTTCAGTGCTACAAAAACAGGCGAGTGCAGCGAAAGCGCCCTTCTGTGAGCGGGTATCGCTAAAGAAGCGAACAAAACAATTGACAAGGCGGTGCTTAGGTTTAGCGCAAGTGTTGAGCCTTTGGCCACAAAAAACGAAAGCGCAAACATAACACCGCTTAACACAAAAGCGCCCAAAGAAAAAACAAGCGGAATCAAAAAAGCAAGAATGAGGCCGCCTAGAACCACACAAAAGGCTGAGCAAAGAAGCAAAATCGCAAGCTTTTTGTACACGCAAGCTTTTTGATTAACCTTCGCGCTTTTTGGATAAGAATCCAAAATGGTCATGAAAGCTAAAGACATCATGGACAAAAGCTTTATCGTGCTCGACGAGCGAACGAGCGCGCTTGACGCAGTGAAAAAAATGGTTCAGGAGAGACACGGCTTTGTGATTGTGTCAAGAGAAGGCAAGGCGGTTGGCGTGGTCACCGAGTGGGACTATTTGGAAAAGATTGTTTCGAAAGAACTCGACCCATCAAAGGTCACGCTTTCAGAAATCATGTCAAGCCCGATCGTCTCTTGTGAAAAGGACACGCCAACTGAAGAAGCGGTTGAGATCATGGTGAAAAAAGGAATAAGAAGGCTAATTGTAAAGGAAAACGACAAAGTCGTGGGTGTTATAACTTCTAGAACTGTGCTTGAGATCTTTAAAAGGTATGTGGATGAGATCGCTGCGATAGTCGCAAGGTTTTCCGTGACTCCATTTTAAAATGGCTAAAGTTTTTGCGATTTTTGGGACCTCTTCACACTGCGGAAAGACAACGCTTGTTGCCGCATTTTGTAGAGCGCTGAGTAACAGAGGATTTCGCGTTGCGCCTTTTAAGGCGCAGAACATGTCGCTCAATAGCTATGTCACGCCTGAAGGAGGTGAAATAGCTCGCGCTCAGGCGCTACAGGCTTTTGCGTCACGCACAGAACCCAGTGTACACATGAATCCTGTATTGCTCAAGCCTTCGGGCAGAATGCGCTCGCAACTCGTTTTACTCGGGAAACCTGTGAGAGACATCGACGCAAAGCGCTATTTTTCCGAAAACAAAAAAGAGCTACTCGAGATTGCGCTCAAAAGCTTAAAGCAGTTGTGTTCAAAGTTTGATTTTGTTGTGATTGAAGGTGCAGGATCGGCCGCCGAACCCAACCTTTACGAATCGGATATCGCTAACATGAATTTGGCACAAAGGGTGGGCGCGCCCGTTTACATCGTGTGCGACATAGATCGCGGTGGCTGTTTTGCGTCTTTTATCGGAACACTAGAAATCATCAAAGCCGAACACAGAAAGCTCGTCAAAGGATTCATAATCAACAAGTTTCGCGGTGAAATTTCGCTTTTAAAAGGCGCAATCGAATACACCGAACGAAAAACTGGTGTGCGAGTGGTGGGAGTTGTGCCGTACATCGATACGCTCAAACTTCCTTCAGAAGACAGCGTTTCTATTTCTTCAAAAATTGGCGGTAAAATCGTCGTTGCGGCAATCCGCTATCCTTACATATCCAACTTCACAGACCTCGAAGATTTCATGCTAGACGATAGGTTTAGCGTGAAATTCGTGACAAGCGTTGAAGAGTTTGGCGAGCCTTCTCTTGTAATTCTTCCTGGCTCAAAGAACGTGGCGCACGACGTGCTTTGGCTTAAGAAGACACGACTAGATCAAAAAATCCAATGCTTTGCGCAAAACGGTGGGCTTGTCATCGGCGTTTGCGGTGGGTACCAGATGCTCGGTGAAAGGATAGAAGACCCTCTTGGAATAGAAGGCGGAAGACCAGCTACTTACACAGGATTAGCGCTTTTACCAGTGGTCACGGTTTTTAAAAGGTTTCACAAAATCCTTGAAAGGGTGGAAGTTTTAGAAAGCAATCACCCGCTATTTCCAAAAAGTGTTTTTAAAGGATATGAAATCAGAATGGGCGAGCCTAAGAGGTTAGGCGCAAAACCCCTTTTCGTGATAAAAACGGCCGCTGGTGAAAAAGTGGAAGAAGGGTGTGCAACTCAAAACGTGATAGGCACAAGCGTCCACGGAATTTTTGAAAGTGGTGAAGTTCGCTCTGCAATCGCAAAGCGCTTTCTAGGGTTTGAGCAGCCTCAACCATCATCTTGGGAGATTTGGGACAAAGAGCTTGACAGGATTGCGAACGTGGTGCAAGAAAACACGGATTTTGAATTCGTGATTCAAAGCGCTCGTGATTTCTAAAAGCTTAATAAGTGGCAAAGCGTGTAGAAAATCGCGCCTCGGTAGCTCAGCCTGGTAGAGCGCCTCCATGGTAAGGAGGAGGTCGCGGGTTCAAACCCCGCCCGAGGCTTACGGAACTACCGAAGGCTTTTCTCCTGTGAATTTCGGAAGAACAACTTCGATTAGCGAAGGACGGTCGTTTCTTGCACCTTCTAGAGCTTGAGAAAACGCACGCTCAAACTGCGATACATCGCTCACCCTGTATGAGCGCACCCCCATCGACTCGCCAATTTTTGAAAAGTCGATTCTCGGATTATCCAAGTCTAAAAACTCGAAGTCACCAGCGTTTTTTGCCCAGTGTTGCGTCGAGCGTTCAATCGGTGCCCACTCGATTCCCCAGCACGCGTTGTTGAGAACCACGTAAACCACGCCGATTCCGTAGTGCGCGCAAGTCCAAAGAGCGGAAGGAAGGTTTCCGAAGATTGCATCGCCATCCCCCGTGGTGCACACAACAGCGTGTCTAGCGGGCGATATTTTCCCCAGTTTGTACCCTCCCATATCCTTGACATCAGTGTACTCTCTGTGGGCAAGCGCCACGCCATAAGCCATTCCGATACACAAACCCAAGTGGCCGCTTGGGTTTCCAAAGTAAGTTCCCGGTGTGTTAAGCTCAATGCTTCTCAAAAGCGCATCACGCAAAGTGATCGCCGCGTTCACCCAAGTGGTTTCTCCGTTCCAAAACTTGTTCAAAACATAGCCTATCGACCAACCATCAAGCCTTTCTTCTTCATAGCTCTGTCTTGCTTTGTTTCTCCACTCTTCATAAAGCTCACGGTGTAACTGCTCCACTTTGGCGCTTCTTTCTGTGATCACCGAAAGGTCCGCGCCTTTGACCACTTCTTTGCCAAGCTTTGCAAGCTTTTTCAGTGTGGGTGAGACGTCGCACACACACCTTATTTTTGCGCCGTAAAGCGTTGAGCCGTAATCCCCTCCTTCGTAAACGTCTTGCACGTGCAAAGAATCGGTTGAAAAGTCGATCACTTGTTGCTCAAAGGTTTGAGGGGGAAGAACGCCCACTTCAAGTGTGAGCAAGAGATCGCACTCTTTTGGCACTTCAGGGCGAATTGAGTTGGTAAACCCCAAGTGTAGCTGATCGTTCATAGGGTAATTCAAAAACACTCTCCTTTCGATTACTGGTATCCCAAAGGTGTGCGCGAAATCCAAGAGAGCGTGAACCGCCTCAGCCTTTCGTCCTGCGTGAGAAGCAAGAATGAAAGGGTGTGAACTCGACAAAATTTCGTCTGCGATTTTTCTTAATGTGCCGTCATCTGGTAGCCTTGGGGCGTGTGGTGGAAGGTCTCTTCTTGCCACTTCGATTTTTGCGTCAAGCGGCTTTGCCATGAGGTCTTGTCTTAAGCTCACAAAAACAGGTGAGGGAGGTTCGCTCTGCGCCGAGTAAAACGCTTTGTCCAAATCACAAGCGAGTGTTTCAAGCGATTCAAGCTTGCTTCTCCACTTAATCCAAGGGCGAACGAAATGCGATAGCTCGGTGTAGTAGTGGTATTCGGGCTCACCCGTTGGAATTGAAACTCCAGGAACGTTTTCGGATGCGAAAACCACGATTGGCGCCATGTTCATGTACGCGCCGTAAAAAGCGCCGACCGCGTTCTGCGTGCCAACCACGCGGTCGATAAGCGCCACGCCGACTTTCTGAGACGCAAGCGCGTAACCAGTTGCCGCTGCAACCGAAACAAACTCGTGCAAACCCTGAATCCACTTTGGGGGTTTTACCACGACCATCGCGTCCTGAATGTCGGCCATTCCCGCACCAGTTGTTCCGAAAACGAACTCAACGCCTCTAAGATTTAAAAGATTTAAAAAAAGATGACCTCCAGTTTTGGCTTCGATTTTTTGTGACATGAAAATGAAAAAACAAACGTGTTTAATTGGGTTTTGGAATACTTGTTTTCGCGCAATTCCCTACAAATCGTGCTTTATATAACTCTTTTAAGTTGAAATTGAAGATATCATTTAGATTTTACCTACTTAAAGTTCATATCCGAGCAATTTTAAACGACAGTATGAACAAACTGACAAACGCTGAGTTTATCGAAGATGTCAGGGATTCTATTAAAGAAATCGTGGGAGAGCCTGTGACCGAGCTCATATTTGGATTCGTCAGAATGAACAAACCGAGAAACAATCGCGAATTCACAAGCTATGTCACAAAGATTTGCGTTGAGCTTTTTGGAAAGTCGAGCAAAGTTTTACTCAAGCTACTCGTTCTTTCAATACTTGAAAAAAGGCGTGTGAAAAGAAAGCGCGTTCGCTTTTCAAAGCTTTATGAGCTTTATGATCCCTAACGCTTTTTTGACGCTTTTGCGTATTACGAAAATTGGAATTGTCACAAAAATCGGACACACCGACACTTGCAAGAGAGTTTCCGTTTTCAAAGTGGGGACTAGAAGTCGCAAAGTCGCTCGACATGGAGCAAAAGCTCGATTTCTACGCAAACCACCCTGTTGTTCTTCAAAAAATAAGGGTTATGTTAGGGGTTGTCAAAGCGGAAAAAGCTATTTTTCAGGATAGGCTTAGCGATTGGGAGTTTGAAGTCGCATCGTACTTGGTTTTCACACGCTATCTTGTTTCAAACTCACTGTCAAACGGCGCAAGAGAAACACTCGCAAGAAAATACTTTTCTCAGTTAGCCCAAAGAATAAAAGCGAAAAATCTTTCTCAAGAGGTGTTGGACACACTATTGGAAAGCGTTGGCTTCAAAACAAAAAGAACACAAAACGTAAAAGGAAGAGTCGTGGTGGAGATACCGCTTTCGGAATACTTAAGAGTAGTATCCGAGCTTGAGGGCAATCCCAAGACAAAACTCACGAATTTGCCACTAGAGCGTGGTGTGATAAGGCTAAGCGGTGCGCAACTTGTAACACTTCTTTCGGATTTTGTGCAACAGCAACTCGTCTCTATCTTTCGCAAAAAGTGGGAGCTTTCGGGAAAAGCCGAGACACCCGACTATTTGGCGCAAGTGGACATGATCGCAAAGGAGTATTTGAAGTCAAGCGGTCTTCCCGAAATAGAAGAAGTGGGGGTGATCGAGTCTCTCTTTCCTCCTTGTATCACTTCTTACATCAAAAAGGTTAAGGCCGGAGGCGAAGTTGGCCATTTTGATTCGTTTCTTTTTGCGTCTTTTATGCGCGCAATCGGCGCACCAAAAGAAAGCGTGCTCGAAGTGCTTTCTCACGCGTCTAACTTTAATTCGAATATAGCAAACTACCAAGTGAGCCACGTTTACGGGGAAACAGGGGGGAGAATCGAGTACACCCCTCCAAACTGCGACAACGTAAAACTTAGTAGACTTTGTCCAATCGAGGGCTACTGCCACGAGTTCGCAAGGCACCCCCTTACGGTTTACTTGAGAAACTACAAAAAACAGTCAACGCAAAAATGAAGATCTTACTTCATTAAACTTTATAAATTGTGTGAGCGTCTTATAAGGTGGAGCTTCCTGCATTAAGCTAGGTTCTACAGGGTTACAGAAGCTGTCCACAGCCATCCGCGCACCGCGGGTGTTCGTGCGGGTTGAGGATAAATACGCAACTTAACGCCGCGATAAACCTATACCTTCAGATGGAGGGGCTTTCTCCAAGTGCAAAGCTCTTTGAAGAGCTTATGAAGGCTTGGAGCGGGTTCGCCCTGACAAGGGAGGAGGTTGATGAAGGCCTCAATGAATTCACGAGAGGCCCTAGGCCGGTGAATCCTCAGAGCTCAGAACCCTATTAAAGACCACGTAGCTCAGAACCCGTTTAAGATCTTCAAAATTTCTGAAAGCGAGTTCACAATGTAATCCGCGCCTTCGATTTTGCTCCATCCCCTTCTATTCACAAGAGCTGCGTCCATTCCTGCGTTCTTTGCTCCTTTAATGTCGGTGTAAGGCTTGTCTCCAACGAAGAGCGCTTCACTAGGATTAACATCAAGTTTTTGCGCACAAAACACAAAGGCTTTTGGATCTGGTTTGGTGCGCCTTGTATCGTCTCCAGCCACCACAACCACTTCGAAATAATCAAAAAGAGGTGATGAGCAAACCCTCCAGCGTTTAATTCCCGCTTGGCCATCTGTGTCTGTGACCATGCCTAGCGAATACCCTCTTTTTTTGAGCTCTGAGAGCACCTTGATCGCGTCGGGAAAGGGTTTTTGGTGCCTTGTAAAAGTCGTCCAATACCCAATTGTTGCGCGTAATGAGGTAGCGGAATCTACATCAAAACCAAGTCTTTTACCAGCTTCAGGCCACCATTTTGTCCTGTCGTAACTTGTGCTCGCATTCATCTCTTCTTCAATTATGTAGAGCTCTTCGACAATTTTTTCTAGCCCCAAAGCGGTTTGTGTGTCCCTTTTTAAGATGTGTGCCACTCTTATAAGCGCGGCTCTTTTCCCTGCGGACGAATCAGAAATTGTGTCATCGAAGTCGAACAAAACCGCGCGATACGATTTGGACACATCTTTGCCCACGACTGCGATTGCTTTAAGCGTTTCACTCTTTTTGGCATTTCAGATGAAGTGCGGAAATCGTCCAGACGTCTTATGAGCGTAAAACAGTCGACAAAAGCCCAAAATAGCTAAATGATTAGAAACGACGTAATTTAGTTTTTGGAAGATTTACAGAGCAGATTTCGAAACGCTCTAGTTATCGCTGTAGCATCGCTTAATTAAACTTGTTTTGTGGCTTAAAGAACCAACGCTCTTTTGGCATGTTGAGCGTTTTGGCCGAGTACTCTCCTTCTTCCACCACGTTTAATCCTTTGATGAGCGCGACAGGAATTTTTTCTGTGGCTTGACCTATCACGAGTTCGGCCGCGCTCGCAATTTCGTCCGCAACCGCAATGAGTTTTACACGAAGAACGTATCCTTTCATATCCGCTTTTCCTCTGTAGTCTCTGAATGGGTTAAGCCCACTCAAACCTATTGCCACATTAATCTGACCTTCCCTGAGTGTCCTACCATGAGTGTCCGAAATTATAACCGCGACGTTTTTACCCGTTTTGTTTTTGATGTACTCCTTGAGCTTTTTTGCGGAAAGGTCTGGGTCTTTGGGCAATAAGAGCACGGTGTTCTGCGTTCCGTCAACGTTCGACACGTCAATTCCCGCGTTTGCGCACGTTATACCGTGTTTTGTGGTGACTATAAGATGGCCAGGTGCCACATACTCCACGCTTTGAGACTCCTGAAGCACGAGCTCAACAAAACGTGGGTCTTTGCCACAAGCTTTTGCGATTTCCAACGCCCTTTGAGAAGGCACAACACGAGTCAAATCGACCGTCATTCCTTCAACTTTTGAAACCACCTTTTGTGATACGACGAGCACATCACCGTTTTCAATCGGAACATTCATCCTTGTGAGAGCCTTCAAAATCTCTTCGCCTAAATTGTCACCCGCTTTAAATTCAGGAAGGCCTGTGACACCTATCACTTCAAACTTTGGGTAGTCCATCGTGAAGCATAAAGCCGTCCCACTCATTAACCTTTCGAGTTTGTGGTAAGATTAATGAGCTATCGGATAGTAGTTATTGTATGCACGTTTTGATCACGTTTGGGTTGGCTAGCTTGGCCGCTTTGATCGGGCTTATCATACTGTGGATTATTGTTTCCATTCCGGTTTATTTTGCGGCAAAACTTGTCACAGGCGGAAAATCGGGTTTTGCACAAGCGATGCTTGCGACGCTCATCGGCCCTATTGTGTTCGCAATAGTTTTAGCGATATCCTCTTTCTTTTTGGGCGTGGTGGTTGGCGCAAGCGCCACAGTTTTGGCACTCTTTCTCGCTTTTCTCGCATGGCTTGCGGTTTACAAAGGAATATTTGGAACTGGTTGGCTTGGTGCGTTCGGAATTGCGGTGATAGCGGTTGTGATTTACGCGGTATTGGACGCGCTTTTTGTGTCGCTCTTTTCGGTTAGGTTCCCAGGCCAGAGCCTTTACCCATTAAGAATTTAACATTTTAAAAGCCACTACTTAAGGCTCCTTGTATGCTACTTTGTTTAAAGAGTCATCCACTACATTATATTTGAATCGCGCTTTAAAAATTTTGATTGATTTTTAATCCTGTCCTCAGCACCTTATATGAATCTCACTCAGTTTAGCGTTACATGAAAAGTTCCTAGAAAGTCTGTGATAAGTGTGAATAGCGCTTTTTTTTGGGTTGATGTTGTTGTAGAACACCCTTGCTACATTCTTAAGGTAACCCTGAATCATCAACAGAGCTCCTATCCAAATGCTAGTGCACGGGGTTTTGTAAACTCGCTCCCGCGCACCCTTATTCGGAAAGATCAAGGGGTTATCCAAGCACCTTCTTTTAAGCGTAGAAACCTGAGTGCATTACCAGTTGGTGGTGAACTAATTTTAGTTGGCCGCCTAGTATAGGCGTCAACCCACAACCACTCAAACGTAGATGAGGTTAACACTTTACCATTGTCTCATCCACTGACCGCGATTATGAGGTGCGCTTATGGTTACGTAGGGGTCGAAGCCGTAGTCAGCAGTTTCAAAAGAGTTTTTATCGTGTTTGGCAACATATATTACTTGCTCATTCGGAGTAGGATCAGGGATGTGTGTAACCGCAGAGGTCAATGCGAACATCACAAACGCTACCAAAATAAGCGAGCGCGATGCCCATCAGTATACCTCGCGAATTTATACTGAACTTTTTGTATTAATATTTTCGATAAAAGGCTGTGTCAAATTAATAGGAGAAAGCTGAAGACCTCGCGCTTTAACACACAACGTTTTGCGTTTGACTGCGGATCTAAGCGATGTGAAACGCCGCTTTAAACCTGTACGAACAAACAGGACAAACGTAAAGCCCAACGCTACTTGAGCCAAGTCTCCAAACCTTTACAGGTGAGTAAACGCTAGAGCCACACTTTTTGCACTTTGCCAAAAAACGCACCCTACACTAATAAACACAGTTCATATTTAACCATAACTGTGGGGTTATGTCAGGATATTTATGCACTTGATCACAATTTACGCGATAAAACACGTTGACCAGCCGCAGTCCAAGCACTTAGTACACGCTTCTTGCGCCGCAAGATTCACACTACCGCAAACAGGACACCTTGAGAAAACCATCTTCTCTTCTTCTGTGACGATTATTGGAATCCTCTTTTCGACTTTCCCCTTTACTCGTTTAAGCTCGACGCCTTTTTCACGAAGAAGCTCAAGCGTTTTGTTGCTCACCGGTGCGATGTAGCCTTCACCTCTTTGCGCGGGCGTTTTGAGAACCTGTTCGCCCTTTGACGAATCCCGGTAAACCGTTATGCCCTTTAACCCAAGCCTGTGAGCAAAAACGTAAGCGGAAAGCACGTCGTCTGGCGTCACCCATGAAGGCATGTTTATGGTTTTGCTCACCGCTGCGCTCACCCACTTTTGCACTTCGTACTGCGCCCTTACATGGTCCCACCAAGGGATGTCGTAAGCGACCACAAAAACCCTTCTTAAATCTTCAGGAAGGTTCAGCCCCTGCACCGAACCTCCATTCTTCGCAACTTCTTCAATCACCGCTTGTTTGTCCAACCCAAGCTCTTCGATTCTTCTTTCAAACTCTGGATCGACATAGTAAAACTTGCCGACGGTGACGTGTTTTTCGAAAACCAGAGCAAACTGCGGCTCTAAACCCGAAGAAACTTCGGCGATCATCGATATGCTTCCCGTTGGCGCGACTGTCATTGTGTGCGAATTCCTCACGCCGTTTTGCGCTATCTCTATTGAAAGAGCTTCCCAATCCTCGTGCCACCACTCTCTGTGGTAAAAGCCTTCGAAAGGAAGCTTTGCCTTTGCGTAATCCGATTTCTCAAAAAGCGGAAACGCTCCACGAGCTTTTGCTAGTTCAACCG
>Ga0208006_100389_pt1 | contig 17197 bp, 24 predicted proteins | sample ECH_Bnyco_MetaG_FD_187131 | JGI IMG/M metagenome (GOLD analysis project Ga0208006, IMG submission 187131) | Hot spring microbial mat communities from Yellowstone National Park, Wyoming, USA - ECH_B nyco_MetaG (SPAdes) (version 2) | ecosystem: Environmental > Aquatic > Thermal springs > Hot...
TAACGCATTATTTAATACGATGCCCTTCCTATTCCTCACGTCTGGTGGTAAACTATTGAAAATTGTTTTACAATCCAGTAATTGAGGGTCAAAGTTCTGTTCATCATATCCTTGCGGTACTTCAATGTATCTTGCAACACTCTTTATTGAAAGAGAGGATGGCCATTCAGGTACCTGTAGCTGACAATGTGTTAGTGCTGCCTCAGCAATTGCGTTAGCCGCGGGTTCTGTAGAGGACGGTCTTTTTGATTTAGATGTCTTCGGTCTAGCTTCTTCAACTTGCGTTCGTTTTGCCTCCCGTACTTGGTTCCTAAATTTATCTACCAATCGTTTAGCCTCTGCTGCCCGATATACACCTAGGTCGGGATATTTCTCAAAGACTGTACTGCTCACTACCTCCGCCACTGCCTTAGGGGTCGAGCCCTTCATTGCTACCTGTAACGCGAACCCAGAGCCGTCTGGTTCAGGTACTGGAGGGACTGAACTCTTGGTATTAATGTAATAAAGGAGAAGTCCAGTAAACAACAGATAGTCGTTCTTTATTTCCTTGATTATATCGTCTACAGATACGTCTACCGAGTGCTGTCTCAATAAGTCATGGTAATATGTGGAATATTTACGTATCACATCATCGACGTCTAGCCCTACGTAATACCGCTTTAGGATATACGCTACGAAGTCAGTGAGTGTGATACCTCGAATATCTGAACAGGAGGGAGACGAAGGGGCTCTATCCACGGCTTTATTTAGAGGAAATAAATCGAGAAATGCGAAGTTTGTATATACAGGGAAATTTATCTCTTTAGCACATTCCATTACTAATGACACGGCATACTCGCTCATAGGTATCGTTGCGTTACTTTCTGCCATCACCATCACCCTTCTTTTTCGCTTTAACCAGGGCCAATAGCGGGTACTTCTTCGTGTCCTGCTCGCCTAATTTATCCATGACCTCCAGCACTAGGGACACAATTGAGTCAGATACGTAATTACGCATCTCCTTGTCGTTTAAAAGAGTCCTCAGTTTATCTTTGATATTAAGTTCATCAAGGAGTTGCTTATGCTTTCCTTTCCTTATCATTTTGACTATGGATTTCAGCATCAATTCTGGACTCTTGACCATAAAGAAGACTAACAGAATTAATGAGAAAATACCAGATACGTCGCTCACGTATTGGATGTACTGCAGAACTTCAAACATGTGGATCTTCTCCCTCTACCTATATTAAAGAAGAAATAAAAGGTTTCTGTAAGGGGGCTATCCATCCCCGCCAGCGAGGTTTTACGCCCCCTTTGAACCCCCAAACTTTATAAACAACGTCAAAATAACTATACTTAAGTTCCCGCCTTCATGGACGGGATCTCTGGTGCTGAGACATGGATTACGTTCTTATCTTATGGGGCATCTTCTTAATCGCCGTCGCCATTGGATATGCCATATTCACTATTTTTTCAGTTTGAGCCCCCAGTCCTTCAGAGCGTGAAAAAAGTTAGGATGATTAACTACCCAGTTACTGACCTCCTCCCCGCCCTGAAGGGCGAGGGTTCACCGAGGTCTCAGGTGTTACACCCCTTTTACGGGTGCTACTCCGTTATGAAGCACTAGGAAGGATGACGGTTTCTTCACTGTCGAAATTGCGATACCAACAGCTTTCTTCAGGATGTTCAATGCACCGTTCAAGTCGCTGTGCAGTTTGTGTCCCTTAGGACAACTGACTACTCCTCTCGGTCGTCTCTTGACTTCAACGTCGTGATAAGCACAGTACTTTGATGTGTTGTACTCAACGACTTCGTACACCTTCATACCGTACTCTTTTGCCTTTAACTCGATGATGTTGATTAGCATACGGTACGACCACAAGTTTGCAGTGAACTTGTTGCCCTTGTCCTGTGCGATGTTGTATGGGTAGCCCAGGTAGATGATGGAGACACCCTGATCGTAAAGTTGCTTCAATAAGTCGGAAGCTAAGTTCCTGTAGAGGTGAAGGAGACGTCTGGTTAACTTCTTGAAAAGCCTCCTCTTCTGTCTGTTTAGACCTTCTTGGGCTTCATACTCTTCTAGATTTCTTGCATTATCTACGAGACCTAGATTTCTTGCCTTATCGGCGAGAGATTGAACCTCGGCTATCTTCCTTTGGAGGTAGAAGTAGTCTTCCTTGATCCTGACGCCCTTATAGAGTAGCCAAGTACCGTCGTCCACTACGACGCTCGCTAGGATGTTTATACCTAAGTCGATGGACGCGACCTTGTTTCCCTTTGGGGACTTAACTTGGATTGACTTCCTTTCACCGCGTACGATCCACTTGCTCTTCTTTCCCGTCTTGGTCTCCTCAACACCTACTTCGACTGGTATTGACGCGTACCATGCGTTCTCAACGTCGTCGTAGTGTATCTCCAACCTGCCCTGCTTACCGTACCACCTCAACCTACCAGCGAATTCTATTTCTAGATCGAAGTACTTGAGGATGAGCTTGTGGTTCTTCTCGTCCACCACATATCTATCCTGTCTGACGACAAGGATCAACTTCCTCTTCTTCTCCTTCTTCCAGTAACGAGGTGGTGAAACGTGGTTCATATGCGGTGGTAGTTTTCCTTGTTTCTTCAGCTTGATGAGGGAGAAGAACGACGACCAAGCCTCGTTGTTCTTCTGAAGTATTGCTTGTGCATTAGCAGAACCTAGTATACCCTTATACTTCTCGTAATATTTGCCCCATGTCGATTTGAAGTCCACCTGATATTGTTGGAAGAACTGCTGTCTTCTCTCATAGTTAACTTCATTAAATAGTCTGGCAGAGGCATCGGCTAACTTCCTTAGCTTCCTCTCTTGAAAACCGTTTGGGAGAAGTCTGACTACATTTACCCTCCTATTTTCATATTTAACTTCGTAGATACCCTCCTCTGGTATTGCGGGAGAAATCGGCTCCCGCTCCTCATACCCCGAGAGTTGACCAGAGGAAGGCATCTAAAAGAAAAGAGACGTTTGAGTTTAAAAACTTTACCCTGCCCTAAAGGGCGAGGTTTGTCATTCGTTTTGTCAATACACAATTAACTCCCCAGTTAATTTTGGCAAACTCTTGTTCTTAGCGTAATACGCTATAACGAACGGATCGTATACTGGCAACATCTTCTCAACCTCTTCCGCAGCACGCACGTAGTTGGGTAAATCATATACGCACTCACCTGGAGGATATTCTCCATGTATAGCATGGTAAAACTCACGTTCCTGTCCATCATAAACGCAATCAGTAAACGACTTACTGAACTCTACTAACTCCTTACTCGGGTTCCTTATTACATCATAAAATTGAGGTATCGATATCTCACCCACCATCTTCCTTAGTTTAAACCACTTCGGGTCTCTCTTTGGTATGAAGAAGTAATCACGTGCCAGCGAAATTGCGTGATCCATCTCGGTCTTTTTATGCACAATCACGAGCTTGGTATCAAACATTCCAGACCTAGCGTTCGGTATGAACTCATGGGTTATACCGACGTATTTCAGTTTAGTCTTATGTAATACCTCCTTGTATCCTACCCATTTATAATTGCCAACCATATTTATTATCTTGGCGTGTACTATATCAAAGTCCATCAATACGTCCTCTTTTATCCTTAATATGCTACTCTCACCTATCTCCTCATCAGAATCAAACCTCATGACCCACTTCTCTTTGACTAACGCAATGCACCTGTTCCTCATCTCACTGAACGTGGCACCTATTCCTGGCATTACGTGTACTGGAAAGTATGACGAGAGTAGCCTTATACTGGGTGTATCTACTTTCTGTCTCGATATTACGCAAACTTCTAATACCATACGACATACCTCCCAGTGGGTTTTCTCATCTTATACTCCACACTATTCACAAACCCTTCTATTATCTTGGTTATGGGTAACGTATACCATGCTCTCGACCATATGAGTAGACCTGGCTCGTCAGGTTCCCTGAACAGATATTTTCTATACAAGTCCTCGATCTCAGGTCTGTTAGGTACCTCCAACTTATGCGGTGTGCCCTCATATCTGAAGGGTATGATGAACTTGGACAGTAACCAAAGGTACATGTCATAAGTCTCCGAGCTCCACGGATTACCCATATCACCTACGTGATTCCACAGCCAAATAAGTAACGGGGTAGAGTAAAAGTCCCTGAACTCGTGCCAATTCATCCTCCCCCCTAGCACCAAGAGCAACTCAACCCAGTGCGGATTCTTCTCCAGTAGATTGACACCGCTTCCTCCCTCAACATAATTCCGTGAACCGTCCCTATGTACCTCAAGCATATCTTTGACGTGGTAATACGGATAACGTGTCCTAGTAATTTTGGTTTGTCCCACTAACGCCTCGTGTACATCTCCTTCATAATGGGTGTTCTGCGTTACCTTGAATAAGTTGAGTTTAACGAAATCATATTGTTCTGTAAACACATAATCCGTGATACCCAAACTTGATGTCAACTCTCTCACCTCCTGGGGAGGAACGGCATTGCCAGCAACGTCCTCCTTAAAATCGTCCAGCTGAAACAGGAGTTTGGCTATCGGGTCTATCCTATACTTATGAGGTATCCTTACGTCAAAGCTGGGAGTCTCGTAACCATCCGACTCTCCCCGAGTCAGCGTGCGTAATGCAGAGAGCAACTCCATGGAAGGAAACTCATCACTGTCCATTACTAGACACCACCCATCAGCATCGTTGTTCCTAACGTAGTCCACGTATACGTTCCTCTGTTTCGAATGATTGTTGTCCCACTTCCTAGTCAGGATGACTATAGGTTTAGTTGTATGTTTGGATAACCTCTCCAGTGCGTCGTTAGGGAAGGTACCATCGTCCACTAGGACGAACCTGTCCACAAAATCGTTGGCCCTCTTCAAATGTAACGGCAAATATGTATCTACATATCTTCCCTCAGTTATCATGCAATAATTTAACATCTTACCACCTTCTGGCTCCTCATTTTAGCGTAGTTCAGCATTGAAGTCACGCATAAGGACTCACATATCCTATCAAGTCTCCGTATGAGTATACCTACATTATCGAAATATTCTGGATTGATCAGGTAACACATCGAGGCATGCTCTGGGAATTTATCAGTAACCGTATACCCGAGATTGAGCAAGTACTGTGCCAGTTCCTTGGACGTAGTAAATATCTGCCCGTTAAACGGGGGTACTACTACGTTACTCACCACAAACGAGCCGTCTTTTATTTCGATAACCTCCACTGTACTGTCATACTTATCCTGCCGTATCAATTCATTCTCGGCAATTTCATTTAATTTATTATACAGGTTAGTCCCCTTGATCTGATTAAGGAAGTCGGCCAGAGCCAGGTTTGCAGCGTCTTTGAACAACTGTCTCTTCTGCTTATTCTCGTCAGAGAGATATAGGATAAGTGCTAAATCATATGGGGTTAATTTACCCTCCTTAAGCAACTTAGAGTAATTCTCCAAGCCACCCCTGTCTGGGTCTCTTTTCAGGATAACGTTGTACAAGAACGTAACTATATCTTCCTCAGGCCCTGGTAACTCTATATTCAAATTACACCCCTGATGGCAAGTTTCCTTTTACCCATTCTTAAAGCTGTCGCTGATATGCCAAACTTCTTAGCCACTTCCTCCTCCGTGTATCTAGGCTTACACCTCACGTAGACTAGTGCCGCCGCCTCACCTACATTTCGTACGACATCTGTATACGACCCACCACACTCCTCAATCATAGTCTTTGCAACCTGTTTGTACGACAATACCTTGACGTTAAGGTAACGTTTAAACTCGTTTATGATTTTAAATAACCTATTCTTTTTCACTCCAAAACGTTCAACTATCATTGCTGGGTAAATCCCAACTCCCTGCTTCCACAGATCATAAATGTATAAGGCGGCCTCAAGTTCGTTCTGTGAGTATTCATACACTGGGATGCCCTTACGTGTGTACCAGGGAGTGCTTAACCTTTTAAATATATCGTCAACGCTCCTCTCAATGTACTCCCGTACGAATTCAAGAACTTTCTCCTTGGACATTAGTATATTTTAACTATACCTTAACCTTTAAATATATCGTCGAGAGGCGAGGTTTTTCGCCCCCTTTAACCCCCAATTTTCATCTTTTGACACCTGAGACCCCGTCCGTGAGGGCGGGGAGGAAGTCAGAAAACACTAATTAGACAAGAACTGGTTGCCACGTTTCGGTGTCGTATACTACGCGACGGGGTCTAAACACACTTTCATAAGCCTCTGATATATTAAAGACCTCTTTTGATAGTTCATGTTTATTACCATCAAAATATAGACGCACTACATTATCAGCGTCCTTCCACGTGTGGCCAGCGAAGAGTTTTTGGCTAAGCATCAGAGCTACTATTCTATAAAACTCATCTTTATTCATCTCATTTTCCCTAAGTAATTTAGGGCCTAACACCGAGGACACTATCTTGGGGAGATTAAGGTTGTTGGCTACGACGTCTAGGTCAATTAGTTCTACGGCCAGCCTGTTTTTATGTTCTTGCCCACGAATATAATATTTCAGGTTGGGAAGAGGATAACGTCCGTGTGGCTGGTTGACTAAAACATAGCCTCTTTTATAGACATACATTTCCACTATTTCCTTGCTATTAGCAAACATTGGAAATTCAAACAATGTTATTTCACCAGGCATCATTCTGAACAGATAGACTAATCCTATTGTACGATCGCTTATCTGGCCCTGTTTGTTGGATTCATGGAACGAAGGAGGTGTAACAAAACTAATCCTGTTACCATTAAGCAAAACATACCCTCCATAATGTCCTTCTCTAAATGAGTCTTTAACCAACTCTATAATGTGATATTCATCCATAAGTCATGTTGAACAGTTAAAATATAAAAACACTTATTAGACCAGCACGGGTTGCCACGTTTTGGTGTTGTATACTACGCGGTAGGGTCTGAAAACCCGTTGATAAGCCTCGGATATCTTAAAGACCTCTTTTGATAGTTCACGTTCATTTGCATCAAAATATCGAGACACTATATGCTTAGCAACATCCCACGTGCGGCCAGCGAAGAGTTTTTGGCTAACCGTCTGATCTTCTATTTCGTCAAATTCATCTCGATTTATCTCATTTTCACTAAGTAATTTAGAACCCAACACAGAGGACATGATCTTAGGGAGATTAAGGTTGTTGGCTGCGACGTCTACGTCAACGAGTTCTATGACTAATCTATTTTGGAATTCATATCTCGTAATACCCGTATATCCCGTACTAGTCGTAATACAATATATAATATACTTCAAATTGGTCAGTGGAGCTGGGCCTAACGGACTATATCCTCTAATCAAGTAACCTTTCTTACGAAGGTAAACATACGATATAAAGTCCCAATTGCTAAGCAATGGGAACTCTAAAGTGGATGCATAGTTAGTTATATCGTTATTAACATATCCTATGACTTGTTTGCTTATGGATGGATTGTGTTGATATGAGTGTTCATACAATTTATCCGAGATAATAGTTGTATCATTTAATAAAAAATTATGAACTGCTTTAATTGATCCTGTCCTATACCAGTCTTTCACTAACTCCACGATTTGATACTCGTCCATAAGTCATGTTGAACGGTTAAAATATAAAAACATCAATTACATCAGGACTGGTTCCCACGTTTTTGTATCATACATAATGCGGTAGGGTCTGAAAACCCGTTCATAAGCCTCCGATATCTTGAATACCTCTTTCGATAGGTCACGTTCATTTTTATCAAAATATCGAGACACTATATCCTGAGCGTCATACCACGTGTGGCCAGCGAAGAGTTTTTGGCTAAGTATCCGTTCGTTTATTTGGTAAAACTCATCAGATTCAATGATCTTATTCTCGCTAAGTAATTTAGAACCCAACACCGAGGATATGATCTTAGGGAGATTGAGGTTGTTGGCTACGACGTCTACGTCAACGAGTTCTATGACTAATCTATCTTGGAATTCATGTTCCGTAATACTAGTAATACTATATATAATATACTTCAAATTGGGCAGTGGGGCTGGACCGAACGAACTTATTGCTCTAATCACGTAACCTTTCTTATAGAGGTAAGCATACGATATAAAGCTCCTATTGATGATAAGCGTTGGGAACTCCAAAGTGGACACAAAGCCAGTTCTACCATTAAAAACATGTCCTATAACTTGTTTGCTTATGGACGGATTGTGTTGATATGAGCGTTCGTACGATTTTTTCGAGATAATAGTTATATCATTTAATAAAAAATTTTGATATGCTCCAAGTGATCCAGTCCTATACCAGTCTTTTACTCGCTCCACGATTTGATACTCGTCCATAAGTCATGTTGAACGGTTAAAATATAAAAACACTAATTAGACCAGGACTGGTTGCCACGTTTTGGTGTTGTATACTACGCGGTAGGGTCTGAAAACCCGTTCATAAGCCTCTGATATCTTGAAGACCTCTTTTGATAGTTTACGTTCGTGTCCACCAAAATATAGAAACACTATCAAATTAGCATCATCCCACGTGTGGCCAGCGAAAAGTTTTTGTTTATACATTACATCCCTTATTCTATATACGTCACCCCTAGTTATCTCATTCGTCCTAAGATCTGTCCTAAGTAATTTAGGGCCTAACACCGAGGACATGATCTTAGGGAGATTGAGGTTGTTCCCTACTACGTCTAGGTCAATTAGTTCTACGGCCAGCCTGTTTTCATATTCTACCCCACGAATAAAATATTTCAGGTTGGGAAGAGGATAACGTCCATGCGTCTGATCGACTAAAACATAGCCTCTTTTATAGACATACATTTCCACTATTTCCTCGCTATAACCAAACATTGGAAATTGAAACGATGTTATTTCATCGCGTATCGTTACGAATAGATAGACTAATCCTATTGTACGATCGCTTATCTGGCCCTGTTTATTGGATTCATGGAACGAAGGAGGTGTAACAAAACTAATGCTGTTACCATTAAGCAAAACATAATACCGTACATAATCCCATCTAGGGTGTCCTTCTCTATACCAGTCTTTCACTAACTCCAGGATTTGATACTCATCCATAAGTCATGTTGACCTGTTAAAATATAAAAACACTAATTAGACCAGCACGGGTTCCCACGTTTTGGTGTTATATACTACGCGGTAGGGTCTGAAAACCCGTTCATAAGCCTCTGATATCTTGAAGACCTCTTTCGATAGGTCACGTTCATTTTTATCAAAATATCGATACGCTATATCGTAAGCGTCATTCCACGTGTGGCCAGCGAAGAGTTTTTGGCTACGCGTCTGTTTCTGTATTTCGTAAAACTCACCATATTCAATGATCTTATTTTCGCTAAGTAATTTAGAACCCAACACCGAGGATATGATTTTAGGGAGGTTGAGGTTGTTGGCTGCGACGTCTAGGTCAACTAGTTCTATGACTAATCTATCTTGGAATTCATATCCCGTACTACTCGTAATACAATATATAATATACTTCAAATTGGGTAGTGGGGCTGGACCGAACGAACTTATTGCTCTAATCACGTAACCTTTCTTATAGAGGTAAGCATACGGTATAATGCTCCAATTGATGGTAAGCGTTGGGAACTCTAAAGTGAATACAAAGCCAGTTATATCGTTATCAACATATCCTATAACCTGTTTGCTTATGGATGGATCATGTTGATATGAGCGTTCGTACGATTTCTTCGAGATAATAGTTGTATCGTTTAATAAAAAATTATGATATGCTTTAATTGATGCCGTCCTATACCAGTCTTTCACTCGCTCCACGATTTCATACTCGCTCATCTTTTGACACCTGAGACCCCATCCCTGAGGGCGGGGAGGAGGTCACTGCATCTGATACATAGATGACAAAGCCTGTTGATTCAGCGTGTTCAGATACAACGTAGTAATCGTAAATATCAATATTATCGCTAGTGCAGTTACGCCAAGGACAATTACGAAAGCTTGCCAAACCTTCACCCTTATCCCCCAGAAAATGATCCTAGTGTAGAACTTTAAACTTTATGGGAGCTCAAGGAGGGTTGAAAACCTCGCCTTTCAGGGCGAGGCTTGTCATTGTTAGTACTACCATATGGCCTCCCCCTCATTTAGTGAACGAGACCTTGATAGTGGCTGGTGCAGATAGCGAGATCACTAGGTAACCATACCCTTCGAATGGCACATTCTGTTGCTTTAATGTAGAAGAGAAAAGAATAGGTGTCTCTTGGGTGATGGTAACTAAGTTAGGTATCACTATTAACGAATCGTTGTGAAGATATTGGTCGTTGGTTATGTTAAACCAAGCCATTAGTGAAGTAGTGGTAACTGGTTTAACACTTACGACAAAGTTATCTGTCAGGAGGGGTATAACGACGTTACCTCCAGATGATTGTGTAACTGTATATTGCTGATATATGGGAAATTGAACTGGTAGAGGTGATGCTGTTGGAGTAGGTGTTGGGGTAGGTGTTGGAGTAGTTTGTCTCACTGTGAGCATATAGAGAATTATTAATGCCGCTGCCAGACCCAAACCTATTGCCAATATGATTTCTTTCCTCATCAATGTAGACGTGTCAGGAAAAAAATATTAACTTTTCCGCTTTGACCTCATCCCCGTCCTGAAGGTTTTACTCCCCCCTTGAACCCGCATTTTTCACGAATTTTTCAAGCTCTGGACTCAACGGAATATCTGGCTCCTCATCTTCTTCATCTTCTTTTTCCGCTCTCTCTGGACTTTCCTTTCCTTCTGGAGCTTCTGGTTCTTCTGGAGCTTCTGGTTCTTCTGGAGCTTCTGGTTCTTCTAGACTAAGTGCATATGAAAGACAGACCTTCAGTTCCCTCTCAATCGGATCGGTCCTTCCATATGGGGCAAACACCCTATATCTAACGTTAAGCTCACTGAGTATATCTTGAGGGTTTCCCCTAAGCACTACAATCTTCACTTTATTCTTATCTAATCGCAAGGCCAATATGGCTGCCCTATACCCCATATACAAGACATATTTTTTCCCGTCATCAGTAACCCCAGTTGTAGGACGAGTATTAGCAGCGTAGATCACGTCATTATCATGATTATGACGTTTAATAACGTCGCTTATATGTGGCGAAATGTCCTGACCCTCCTTAACTTTGACTTCTGTTTCGTATCGATACATCCTACTCAGCACCTCCAGCATACACTAATGTACACATGTAAATAGGGCTTCTCTGCCACTTCCATAAAACCCTAACTCCAGATGGAAATAGTTTAATACCCTCCTTCTGCGAGGCTATTGCAGCACTCAATTCATCTGCTTCTTGTCCCATAATACCCAAACGATCTAGTGCATCGAGTAATTCCTCTGAGGTGAATTTAGCATATTTCACCTCGCCATTCTTTGATTTAGGACAATTACCGATGTACATTAGTATCCCCTATTCTTCACAAAATTAATAACGTAATAGTATATTAAAAAGTTTACCGCGATTGACCCCCCTGAACGGCAGGGAATAGGCAGCCCCATTTTCAATAGTTCACTGTTACTGTTGCTGTTGGACTAGATGTTGGAGATGGAGATGATGTTGGAGATGGAGATGGAGATGATGTTGGAGATGGAGATGGAGATGATGTTGGAGATGGAGATGGAGATGATGTTGGAGATGGAGATGGAGATGGTACCACTATCCTGGGCAATACAAAATAATATATTACTACAGCAGTTATCCCTACCCCTAACAATATCGCCAATACCTCGCTAGCCTTAGCCATCAATACCGCCTAGTACAATATTCCTATAGCCGCAGTAGGATTGTATGGAGATGATAAGACCAATGTGAAGCTGAAGGAATTAACAATTCCAGGCCCAGTTACCGTATAGGTTACTTTCAAGCCGCTGTAACCGCCTGGTATGGATACGGTATCACTCCATGATACACTTCCACCACTTCCAGCGGTCTCAGTAAATTGGGAGGTAGTCGGGGAAGTCAATGAGGTACCAGATATATAACTCAACGACTTGGTCACGGTATAAGTTGCACTAGGAGGTGCATTACTTAACGTAAACGACAGGGATTCGCTCGTTGCGGACAGACTCGCTGATGCAGAACTGGATGAATTGGACATGGTATATGTACCTCCTCCTACACTAACGGTGAGCGTTGGGTTATACGCCACATTTAAGGTTATGCTCAACGTAAACGACGAAGAGATGTTGGGACCGCTGATGCTAAGTGTAACTGTAGTTGAACTGGTAACGTTGGGTATAGATAAACTTGCGGAACCAGATCCGCTCGTATTAGTGGTAATAATCGTTGATGCACCAGTACTAAGCGATACGGTGTATGAAGAACTCGGTACAGCATTGGACAGGTTCACGGTTATTCCTATAGTATCATTATAGGGAATGTTCACAGTGACTGATTGGCTCGGGTTACTGTTACTCAAAGTAACGGTTTGGGATTGTCCTAAGGCAGCTTGAACAACTAACTGTTTCTTCGTTATAAAGAAGTATAACATTACGGCTATGACTGCGGCAGCTAGACCGAGAAGTACGATAATCCACTTATTCATCTACATCAAGATCCGTTAGTGCAGGAAAAAATAAAAATGTTACCCAAGATGACGGTTGAGGGGCGGAAAACCTCGCCCTTCAGGGCGATGCGATCACAGCCATGAGGAAATAGGTTCCTATTCCTATTCCACTAACCTGATAATCTACTATCGTTGAGTTGTAGCTAGTCGAGGGATTAATTGTATCGGACCACGACGCATTTCCGCTACTATCCGTAGTCACGGTGAACTGGGTGGATGGTCCCAATAATACACCAGAGCTAGTTCGATATTGAATCTGTTTTTGAACAGTATATGATGAGTTGGGCACTGCATTACTCAGACTAAACGATACAGGGATGCTAGTTCCAGTCACACTGGACTGTGCAGAACTAGATGAGTTAGTCAATGTATACGTTGTACCATTCACGTTCACGGTTAATACTGGGTTATATGCCAAGTTTACGTTCAGTGTGAGGACGTAAGATGAGGGTATACCTGGCCCAGTTATCGTAACAGTAATAGTCACCGAACTATACAGACCAGATATGGATATGTTTGTGGATCCTGAACCTTGACCATTGGTATCTATATATCTCTGACCGCCAATCGATACAAAATGAGAACTATTGATCGTGATATCATACGAGGAGTAGGGTTGACCACCACTAATACTCACGGTTATTCCTATAGTATCATTATAGGGAATGTTTATAGTGACCGATTGACTCGGGTTACTGTTACTTAAAGTGACGGTTTGGGATTGTCCTAAGGCAGCTTGAACGACTAACTGTTTCTTAGTAAGAAGGAAGTATAACATTACGGCTATGACTGCGGCAGCTAGACCGAGAAGTACGATAATCCACTTATTCATCTATATCAGGCTACGTTAGTGCAGGAAAAAATAAAAAATACTATGTTTCTCGTTTCAGAAGCTTGGTTATTAAAGCTAACATCCTACTCATTGCAGTTATTGCGTCCCAATTCTCCTTCTTAGCCTGCTCCTGTAACTTAGGGAGTTCTTCATTTAGTAGCTCTACGACTCTCTCTATCGCAACGCCGCGTGGTGCCTCCATCAATATTTTGTCCTTCACCATCTGCATCATGAACCTAACCAGCATTTCTAAGTCATATGCAATGAGTTTATCATCTATACCATGTTTCCTCTGTGCTGGCACTACAACGTTCTGCCAAAACTGTATTGTCTCTGTCAACCTATTTAATTCATCCCACTGAAATGATGTCCTAATAGGAGATCTGGGCTGCGGGCTTGGGGACGGTGTAGGTGAGCTAGATATTCCTCCGCTCGGTTTCTTCTCAGGTTCCTTTTTCTCCTCACTTTTTTCAGTATCATTTTTGGAGTTCTTATCTACAGGTTTTACTGGCATTATTCATCGCTCGGCATCACTAGGCTCACTAACATTTTCACAACAGATCTCAGGAACACATCTACACTATTTGCATATTCTACTATATCCACAGCTGGTTTGGGCTTGAACACTATCTTTACTATCACTTCCCTCTCATCTTCATCATATTCAACATCTTTCATATCTGGTCTCTCGGCCGTACCGTTTATCACGTCCTGAGTCGAAGGATCAGATGCAAGCTGTGTAAGCATGGATAGTAACTCTGGGAACTTATCTTGTATTATACCCATTAAGTCATCACTCAACATGACTCACCCCACTTACTTTCATATTTACCCTTAACTTGTAAGTTGGCTAACAGTTCATCATAGAACGCAAGATGTTTCTTCTCGTCAGCACACACTACTACATGATCTACTTTATCAGCTTCGTTTATGACCTTCAGGAACTTCTCACCGAAAATTCTTGGCAACAACTTCTCCAGTTCGTCGTTTTTGCCTTCCTTATTAAGGATCAGGGCCCTCTGCAACACATCCATTGTCACAGATGGAGATAAAAGATCGTTTCTATTGACAACCAGATCTGCTTGTTCTTTACAACCTCTCCTCTTAAGACAGATCACGACCTTCATTAACAAAAAATAAAGAGAAAGGTATTTAAAAATATTTCGTTTAAACGTGATGCTGTTTCGTTACAGAGTGATTGGTTCTACTTCTGTTTCAACCTCAGGTTTACTACTACTTTCGCCATACATTGCTCCCGCTGCACCGCCAGTCCTTCCATTTGCTCTATTTAACTGGGCCATAACTCTTCTCTCCTTTGCATATTTGGATGTGAATTCACCGACTTTCCTAGCCACTTCATACTTGGCATACATATCTGCTTCGGCATACTTCTTCGGGTCGCCGCCCGTGATGTCCTTAACAGCATTAAGGAACTCAGCCTCAACTGCAGGTATATATTTCGTTAGGTATGCTTTCAACCCAGCGACATAGTCATTAGTATGTGCTTGTACTCCTCTCGCGTAGTTCTCCTTGACCTCATTAAAGGCCTTGTCAAGTTCTCCTCTGGACCATGCCCTACTTATTCTTCCTCTTCTCGCCATGGTTCTCCAAGTCTACCCTACGGCGAAAAAAAATATAAACTTTGCGGAGACTAAATGTTAGTGGAAAAAAGATGACCATAGTACCAGAAAAGATGACCACCAGAACAATAATGATCAACCTGCCCGAATTCGAATATAACACTAAGAAAAGTCTAGCTTCAGACCTATTAGTCGCGTATATGAGGAAGGCGTGGCTCGCTGGTAAGACTGAAGTACCTATGACGGAAATCTATGATGTAATATGTACAAACGTAGATGTGTTAAAGGTATTGGATACGTCCGTGATTGGAGCTAGACGCATGATGTGGAATGCGGCTAGGTCATTGGAGAAGAATGGTATCATTGAGACGTTCTATAAAGTTGGTACAAATTATATGTGGTTACGTTTCACGACTTCCTACCTGAAATTAGCTGGTCTTCTTTGATGCGACCTCCTCCAGTGCTGAAGGTTTTTCGCCCCCTTTGAACCCCTAAAATTATATAAATTTCCAGACTCAATTTCATTTGAGTACAGATGAAGATCTATAGTAGAAATAGAAGTGCTACCGTTACACTCACTACATCACAAGGCATAGTAGCAACGGTTGGACACTTCTATCGCGGTGATCCAGTAACTTTAGATAACGGCTATTTCGTGGCAACTGCTGTCGTAAGTACAACATATGATTACTATTTAGGAGTAACTGACTTCCGTCACCCAACTAAAGTAGCTATAGTAGATCTCATAGGCAAAACTGTGAAGATACATACGGACAGAGGGGTATTTACAGCAAGAGTCGAAAGGAAAATTGATGACGTGACATATATTCTTGATAAACATATCGCTGTTGATGGGGACAGCGGTTCCCCAGTAATGATTGACGGCATTGTAGTTGGATATATCACTCACACAAATGCAATTAAAAGTATTAAACCAGTATTACGAGGCATATTATCATTGGCGAAAAAGCTGACCCCCTCAACGTCGTAACTGACGGGACCTCTGATCCTGAGAGACGAGTGAGGAGAAATGTTTTTGAATGTACAGTCTCACATTAACATATGGTCGCCATACCCAAAAAACCACTCCAAGAGGTGGAAAAGAAAGTTACGCTCACGCTTGAGGAATTTCATAAATACTTCGAGGATTATAAATCGATTCAAGATCAAATGGACACTCACACGCGTAAGTTAATAAGTACACTAGGTAACCTGAGACCTCCAGAGGACATACTCAGTACTATGGATAAGATATCGGAGCTTCAACAGAAGTTTGTCAAGCCCAAAGAGGGTCAATCGTTCTTTGACATTATCGACGCATTGTCTAAGCTAGATTGGAACAACATACGACAATCTTTGGGTACAATCTTGGAGGTAACAGGAAAGGCAGTTAAGGGAGCACAAACACAGGAGCAAACTAAAAATGAGTGAACTACCCCGCCCTCACGGACGGGGCATCCCCACCTCGCGGTGAGTATTTCCTGCTTCTTCCAGGAAACTTACTATACACCCCTCTGAGAAGGCTGACCTCCTCCCCGTCCTAGCTAGGTTTGTCGTTTGTTTTATCAGCATGCATCTTGAAAAATAGGTAATAACCTAAGGAGTCCTTTGAGGGCATAAGTGTCCTATCGGCAACCAGTACGTGTAATAATGCTCCGCTTAGCTCAGATATATAAGGGAATACTTCTTTTTTCTTTATATATATCAGTATAGGCATCCCGAAAAATCCTACTAGGAAATTAGCGATGCTTAATATATCTTTAATCCTAGAATCTTTTGTTTTTATGTCAATCTTATGTAGTTTTAAGTATACTATTGTTACGAAGCGTAAATACAACGAATAATAAGTGGTTATTAGGAAATTAGGGTTCTGACCCCTTCCCCGCCCTAAAGGGTGGGGGTTTACCGAGGTCTCAGGTGTTACACCCCTTTTACGGGTGCTACTCCTCTCCTCCCCAGCTGGTATTGCGGGAGAAATCGGCTCCCGCTCCTCATAGCCTGAGAGTTGACCAGCTGGGAGTTCTGTTTTAGTATTCTCCGAAGAAATATTTAAATTTTTACCCCCTTCTAAAGGGGGAGGTATGTTGTACCTTATATCAGAATTTAATACCTCTTTATAGAACTCCTCTTCATTTTTCTTCAACCCGTCTATAAGTTTTTGTAACTCTTTAGTTACCATATTAGCGTATTCTTCTATTGTTATATTATTTTCAAGCATAGAGTTATATAA
>Ga0208006_100392_pt1 | contig 17147 bp, 2 predicted proteins | sample ECH_Bnyco_MetaG_FD_187131 | JGI IMG/M metagenome (GOLD analysis project Ga0208006, IMG submission 187131) | Hot spring microbial mat communities from Yellowstone National Park, Wyoming, USA - ECH_B nyco_MetaG (SPAdes) (version 2) | ecosystem: Environmental > Aquatic > Thermal springs > Hot...
GCTTATATCCGTAATTTTTATATGGGGGAAGCATACTATGAATGTTAGTGAAATATGAAGTTTGCTGAAGCATCCTAGAAGGAATTGAAAGTCCTGCCCTGCTGTCGGCTTCTGCCGTGACATCGCAGCAGAAGCATCCTAGAAGGAATTGAAAGCAAAATTATGTTTATGTAGACAATTTCCAAATTGAAGAAGCATCCTAGAAGGAATTGAAAGTTCTATCCCCAATATACCATATGTAAAAACTAGTATTTGAAGCATCCTAGAAGGAATTGAAAGATGATTGCCCTCCGTATTGCCTCGCTCCTGCTTATCCTGTTGAAGCATCCTAGAAGGAATTGAAAGTACCTTTTCCCGACTTTTTCGTGATGTAATCGGTCTTGTCGAAGCATCCTAGAAGGAATTGAAAGAGAAGCTAATGAGGGCGGTGTGTTGGGCGTTATAGGAAGCATCCTAGAAGGAATTGAAAGAGAAACTATGCTCTTTATACAGGAGAGACGTTAGGGTTATTGAAGCATCCTAGAAGGAATTGAAAGTGGTGAAGCATTGCCATATTCTCCCCCCGTCGAGGAGGAAGCATCCTAGAAGGAATTGAAAGGTCTTGACGTAAACCTTTAGCATGCGGTTAAAGAGCGAAGCATCCTAGAAGGAATTGAAAGAGTGTTATTGGGAGCGTTAGGAATCCTGCTAGTTTTAGGGGAAGCATCCTAGAAGGAATTGAAAGATTATATTTAAGGTTAATGGATTTATGGAAAAGCCAATTTAAGAAGCATCCTAGAAGGAATTGAAAGTATTAAATCATCGCCCGCTTTAAAGCTAATCGGTTTTTTGCCGAAGCATCCTAGAAGGAATTGAAAGCTTCCCAGTTGGGGAAGACGTCAGTGGGGTCAACCGCTTTTGAAGCATCCTAGAAGGAATTGAAAGAATACTAAGGTCTTCCTACACCGCCAAAGGTTACGCAAAGCTGAAGCATCCTAGAAGGAATTGAAAGGAACTTATTAGGTCATATCTAGTGGATGATCCTAATTACAAGAAGCATCCTAGAAGGAATTGAAAGTGGAATTTACGGTAAAAGAGGCATTGGATAACAATATGATGAAGCATCCTAGAAGGAATTGAAAGATTTACTTCACTTTTGAAAGCACAAAAAGGAATTCCGTTAGAAGCATCCTAGAAGGAATTGAAAGTTTTTGAATTTCTGATAAATAGAATCTACCTGTTTAGCGTAGAAGCATCCTAGAAGGAATTGAAAGTGTTTTTCCTTTTAGTTAGTCCTGAAACAATGCCAAATTGAAGCATCCTAGAAGGAATTGAAAGTGACTTATTTCTTGTTCTTCCTCCTCTTGTTCTTCTGAAGCATCCTAGAAGGAATTGAAAGCTACACTCTCTCTCTATATCTCTCTATAGGTTGAAGATAGGAAGCATCCTAGAAGGAATTGAAAGAAAAATTGCTTAAAAATAACCGCTAGTTCTCCTAGTGAAATGAAGCATCCTAGAAGGAATTGAAAGCGAAGAAGCAAGATAAAAGCCCCTTCGCGGGTGAAAACGTGGAAGCATCCTAGAAGGAATTGAAAGATATTATAATACAACATATTATAAAGTACTTTCTAACGGGAAGCATCCTAGAAGGAATTGAAAGAAAGACCTAGCCTGGCAAAGGATGACCTCAAGTTAACGAAGAAGCATCCTAGAAGGAATTGAAAGCTTTTCTTTCAGATACCCCTAAAAATTGGGATATCTCGCTGAAGCATCCTAGAAGGAATTGAAAGTGAACCTAACGTTATTTGCATCGGCCTTATCGTAGAGGTGAAGCATCCTAGAAGGAATTGAAAGAACTTCTTATGTCCCGTCACCTTCGCGATGATCGCTGGGGAAGCATCCTAGAAGGAATTGAAAGCCATGAAACAATTACTGTATAATTGTTAGTATTCGGTAGAAGCATCCTAGAAGGAATTGAAAGTTTGTGAGGCTACAAGCTTTAGCGGGAGAGAACAACGCTAGAAGCATCCTAGAAGGAATTGAAAGATGGAAATGCATAAATTAGAATTTTCTTTTTACTTGATGGAGAAGCATCCTAGAAGGAATTGAAAGCAAGAGTTTTAAAAATTAAGGGAATAAAGCGAATTGTAGGAAGCATCCTAGAAGGAATTGAAAGCATTGAACTCCATCAACTTCATATTTCAGTAAAATGTAGAAGCATCCTAGAAGGAATTGAAAGCTAAATTTCTAGATAGAAACTGGCTCAGCTTATTTGACTACGAAGCATCCTAGAAGGAATTGAAAGTTTTACACGAGAGAACCACGTGAAATTGAGTTCATCAGAAGAAGCATCCTAGAAGGAATTGAAAGACTTCTCAAACCCTAGTAGTAGTTATTACCAGTAGTTGAAGAAGCATCCTAGAAGGAATTGAAAGAGGGAGTGGGACTACCTGTATGAGGGCTCCCCTGTCCGGGTTAATAAGAAGCATCCTAGAAGGAATTGAAAGAGCTCTAGTTCCTCATTCCTCCTGTCTTTCGTTTTGAACCACGAAGCATCCTAGAAGGAATTGAAAGTATCCCATCTGAAAACCCCGATTATCGCATCACTTGAAGCATCCTAGAAGGAATTGAAAGTGATTTTTTGGAGTCTCTCCTTCCTCTCTCTTACTATATAGCCGAAGCATCCTAGAAGGAATTGAAAGTTCTTAGGAGAAATAAGTTAGGATTAGCGATAGGTGCGGGGAAGCATCCTAGAAGGAATTGAAAGTAAAATTTATGGGTTGAATAATGATAGTTAAAATAACGAAGCATCCTAGAAGGAATTGAAAGTTACTTGAACCCTCCAGGTCGCAATGTCACGGAAGAACTTGGAAGCATCCTAGAAGGAATTGAAAGGTTCTTATAAGTTAGGTCAGCGTCTACGGTAGTGATGAAGCATCCTAGAAGGAATTGAAAGTTTATCACACGAATTACGGGCGGGTTGACGGTTCTGTCTACGAAGCATCCTAGAAGGAATTGAAAGTAACACTTTCAACACTACTGCCGTTAAAATCCCCAGTGCTGAAGCATCCTAGAAGGAATTGAAAGATTTGCAAATGGTTACGCACTAGGAGAAGAATACGTTTTACGAAGCATCCTAGAAGGAATTGAAAGTTTGCTTGTGTGCAAATATTTTTTTATTTATAAGCAACCGAAGCATCCTAGAAGGAATTGAAAGTGGATCGTCTCTTAGTGGTGGAATAGTGCAATACATTACAGAAGCATCCTAGAAGGAATTGAAAGAATTTTCCAAGTCCTCACTAATTTTTACTAGCAACTTTTGAAGCATCCTAGAAGGAATTGAAAGAACGTTCATGCCTAGTCTACCACCCACTTAAGCATTTCTTCGAAGCATCCTAGAAGGAATTGAAAGTACGTAGACAGTATAGGATCCACGCCTGGTGGTGGCACACGAAGCATCCTAGAAGGAATTGAAAGAGAAGAAACCCAAACCCAAACCGTAGAAGCCTTAGAGAAGAAGCATCCTAGAAGGAATTGAAAGGGCTCGATGAAAACCCCTCCCTCCCTCGTTACTTCAGAAGCATCCTAGAAGGAATTGAAAGTAAAATCACCAAGCATCACTATCGCCACACTATCCATTATGAAGCATCCTAGAAGGAATTGAAAGAATTATACCTAGACGATGAATCAGAAAGGTCAAGGCACGAGGAAGCATCCTAGAAGGAATTGAAAGAAACGTCTCACTATGCTAATATGTTCAAAGTTGTAAGAAGAAGCATCCTAGAAGGAATTGAAAGTATTATTATATATAAAGTAAAGTCCGTCACTCGTGACGTTGAAGCATCCTAGAAGGAATTGAAAGTATTGAGAATCATAGCCGTGATAGCGGAAAATTTTGTGAAGCATCCTAGAAGGAATTGAAAGATTTAAATCTAATAATCAACATTCTTTCACCCTTTGCCCCGAAGAAGCATCCTAGAAGGAATTGAAAGTACATAGGTTCAGGTTGGACGAGAAAACGTCACTTGTGAAGCATCCTAGAAGGAATTGAAAGATCGGAAATGGAGATCTATATTTAGAATGGTAATCTATCTGAAGCATCCTAGAAGGAATTGAAAGGCCTTTCATAACCAACGATTTCCTTAGTCCGTTGCATCAGAAGCATCCTAGAAGGAATTGAAAGTCCAGTGCCTTTTTCACCGTGAGACCCATGCCCCACGGGAAGCATCCTAGAAGGAATTGAAAGACTGTATGAAACTGGAGGTAATGCAGTAACATCAATTCTGAAGAAGCATCCTAGAAGGAATTGAAAGTCTTTGTTAAGAACTTTGCCCTCTTCTAGACGAGTTGTCAGAAGCATCCTAGAAGGAATTGAAAGTGTTCACACAATTACCTTAACGTTACAAACACCCGCTAGTGAAGCATCCTAGAAGGAATTGAAAGACAAGAACAGTGCCTTCACAAGGCGAAGTGCTACGTAGACGAAGCATCCTAGAAGGAATTGAAAGCCCGTAAGTATGCTACAAAACACGCCTGGCGGTAGTGGTGGAAGCATCCTAGAAGGAATTGAAAGGGTATTTGTATATTCCCCATCCTTGTCCCGATACGTTAGAAGCATCCTAGAAGGAATTGAAAGGCCATGCCGGTCAGGCTAGAAAATCCCCCACCCTTGAAGAAGCATCCTAGAAGGAATTGAAAGCTATATACTGCAGAAGAGTAAAATACACAAAAACTGAACCGAAGCATCCTAGAAGGAATTGAAAGCTCCGATCAGCTGATATAGTAACCCTCTTTCCTCATAATTAGAAGCATCCTAGAAGGAATTGAAAGTAGTAAACTAGAATACGGCCTGCCTTGAGTATAGCCTTAAGGAAGCATCCTAGAAGGAATTGAAAGTGAGGCTCGTCCCGGGCCGGGGTGTCGTAGGCGAATAACGAAGCATCCTAGAAGGAATTGAAAGACAATTTTATTATTTCCCTTGCCTCTTCGCTTTTCAGTTTGAAGCATCCTAGAAGGAATTGAAAGCATAAAATGAACTTATGTCCTTCCCATCTCCATATACCGAAGCATCCTAGAAGGAATTGAAAGTAATCTCGATGAAAATAATGCTAAAGTATCGCTAAGCCGATGAAGCATCCTAGAAGGAATTGAAAGATTTCCCCGTATAAAACTTCAATTTTTCCGTAATCCCTGGAAGCATCCTAGAAGGAATTGAAAGACAGAAGAAGAACAAGGAAAGACGGAAGGAGGATGAAGAAGAAGCATCCTAGAAGGAATTGAAAGCTGGGGAGGTGGCGTATGGCTCTGGCCGTACGCCACTGGAAGAAGCATCCTAGAAGGAATTGAAAGATTGGGTGCGGGAGCGGAAGGAGCGGGAGGATATTCAACAGGAAGCATCCTAGAAGGAATTGAAAGATCCTTAAAAGTCCATATATCGTTTAACATAAAATTGAAGAAGCATCCTAGAAGGAATTGAAAGTTGTTGGCAACAAAAACCCCCCATCGAGGGGGAGAGAAGCATCCTAGAAGGAATTGAAAGCATGAAACACGTATATGTCGGCTAAGAACACTACAGCGACGAAGCATCCTAGAAGGAATTGAAAGCGCTAGTAACATAGTCGACGTCCTAATATTATTAGTAGGTATGAAGCATCCTAGAAGGAATTGAAAGTCAACATTAATTATCAGAGGGCTGGAACATCCTTTATTCAAGAAGCATCCTAGAAGGAATTGAAAGTTACCCTACCGAGACCTGAACCAATTCCTTCAACTGAACCAGGAAGCATCCTAGAAGGAATTGAAAGAGTTGGGCCTCTTGTTGAGCTTGGCCGAGTTGGGCCTGTAGAAGCATCCTAGAAGGAATTGAAAGGGAGCCCACTCCCCACCTTGGGGGGTGTAGGCGTCTATCTGGAAGCATCCTAGAAGGAATTGAAAGTTATATATAAAGTAGCCATCTCCACTCGCCACGTTAATGCCGTTGAAGCATCCTAGAAGGAATTGAAAGGATATTGATATATTATTTGATATTGCCCCTCGATCTGGTGAAGCATCCTAGAAGGAATTGAAAGTTCTATGCACTTCTTTGCCGTGGCATGAGTCTCTCCACCGTGAAGCATCCTAGAAGGAATTGAAAGCTTGCTGACGTTCTCAGCACGCTATTGATTGGCCTCCTGGGAAGCATCCTAGAAGGAATTGAAAGATTATATAAAGTATATTCAGGATTATATTTAAGACTTCCCGAAGCATCCTAGAAGGAATTGAAAGGATCCCTTTGTATTTGGGTTTGGTCTTGGGTTTCCATCTTAGAAGCATCCTAGAAGGAATTGAAAGTGATCACTTCATGAAGAGGCCTGCTATCAAGACCACTAAGAAGCATCCTAGAAGGAATTGAAAGTGGGAGGTGTGTCGGGGTTATCAGTATTACCAGTTTCAGGAAGCATCCTAGAAGGAATTGAAAGACGTGAACTCGACATTAGCTTCCCTTGAAAAGCTACCGCAGAAGCATCCTAGAAGGAATTGAAAGATAATAGAAATATGCATAAAACAACTGGAAAAAAAGGGATGAAGCATCCTAGAAGGAATTGAAAGCGAAATATAACGCAGGGTAACCCAACACGTTAACGTAATAGGAAGCATCCTAGAAGGAATTGAAAGCTCGCTTTGTCTGCAGTTAGGGAGTTCTACGATTCTCCCTCGAAGCATCCTAGAAGGAATTGAAAGATTTAAGCCAGGGGATTCGTGAGCTCCTGGCGGAGGCCCTGGAAGCATCCTAGAAGGAATTGAAAGAAGCGGGTATGTACACCTCTATTTCGCTTCCGTTGGAAGCATCCTAGAAGGAATTGAAAGTACGTTAAGTTGTACGGCGATCAATATGTAGGTAATCACACTGGAAGCATCCTAGAAGGAATTGAAAGCTAGGTTTTTCAACCGCAATATCCTTTGGTACAAGCTCTTCGAAGCATCCTAGAAGGAATTGAAAGAAGTGATGTTAAGTCGCCTTGCGAAAGAACATTACATAACCAGGAAGCATCCTAGAAGGAATTGAAAGCCTTGGGGAGTGTAGGCATCGACAACTAAGACTACGGGGGAAGCATCCTAGAAGGAATTGAAAGTACTTTACAACAGACATACCAGTACACTCCTGCCGAAAGAAGCATCCTAGAAGGAATTGAAAGTATTGTGTAATTAATAATTGGCTAACTATTAACTAGGAAGCATCCTAGAAGGAATTGAAAGTCAAACTTTAGGTGTTGGAAATACTAGTATTCCAATTTCAGGAAGCATCCTAGAAGGAATTGAAAGATTTGCGGAAAAATAGATAAAAATAAAAAGACTATGATTTCGAAGCATCCTAGAAGGAATTGAAAGACTACTATTTCGCTTACCATTTGATTAGTCAACTCTTCCATGAAGCATCCTAGAAGGAATTGAAAGTCTATGAGGGCTTTCTCAATCAGATCGGCAATATATGGTCGAAGCATCCTAGAAGGAATTGAAAGAATTTACAATTCTGAATTTGCACATATTCGGTCTTAATTGAAGCATCCTAGAAGGAATTGAAAGAGCGGTTAAGGATTTGGTGGTCTACGTTTGCCGTTACATTAGTGGAAGCATCCTAGAAGGAATTGAAAGACTAAATAGGCCTATGCACTCTTACCCTCTGGTTATTTACGAAGCATCCTAGAAGGAATTGAAAGTTTTTATAGCGTATGGTAATCTTCAGTTTAGGGACGAAGCATCCTAGAAGGAATTGAAAGGAAACTAAGTTCATCAATCCCGCCCATTCCTGTCCTCCTCCACGAAGCATCCTAGAAGGAATTGAAAGTTATCGCTTCACCACGACTTAGATGATATCTTATTGCATGAAGCATCCTAGAAGGAATTGAAAGGTTCATTTGAGATATTATGTAAATGTCAGCTTGATTAAGGAAGCATCCTAGAAGGAATTGAAAGTCTATCAGATTTTCAATGGCTCTCCTTATCGCTTCACCACGGAAGCATCCTAGAAGGAATTGAAAGTACTTTTAATTATGTGAATTTTGTGTTATAATGCTAAAAGAAGCATCCTAGAAGGAATTGAAAGTTATTGGAATTGCACGGGTATACGAAATGTCGAACTGAAGCATCCTAGAAGGAATTGAAAGGCTGTTTGTCCCTTTCTTCCTCCTTCTTCGCTTCTAATAGAAGCATCCTAGAAGGAATTGAAAGATAATATTACTTAACTAGGGCCATTGATAACGTAAACTACAAGAAGCATCCTAGAAGGAATTGAAAGTTCCTTATACAGTGAAGGCGTGTCGATTTCATCATCTTGAAGCATCCTAGAAGGAATTGAAAGTTCTGTTAAGTGCTCTAGCAACTTTCAAACCAAAACCTGAAGCATCCTAGAAGGAATTGAAAGATCAACTTCATATGTTAGTTTAATATAGTAGACTTTCCCGCCGAAGCATCCTAGAAGGAATTGAAAGATCGAAGAGCGGGAAATATTTAAATCTTTAACCGAATAATGAAGCATCCTAGAAGGAATTGAAAGTGAATCTATCGGCACTGCCCGACAGTATTTGTATTACTTCGGAAGCATCCTAGAAGGAATTGAAAGACAACTTATCGAAGGCACGAAGGGTTGGGTCATCCACGTGAAGCATCCTAGAAGGAATTGAAAGATGTTATCCAGTTGTTCAATGAAAATCACTTTACCATCTGAAGCATCCTAGAAGGAATTGAAAGAAATATTTTTCGACAAGAATGAGTTTAACTGGAGTCTTCACGAAGCATCCTAGAAGGAATTGAAAGAGGAGGCTAAGTATTGTTGCGGCGTGCTTAGTACGAAGCATCCTAGAAGGAATTGAAAGATCGCGTTACTACCCGTTATCGTGCCAACGGGGAGGAGTTCGAAGCATCCTAGAAGGAATTGAAAGATTTGATCCTCTCCACCTTGGCCACGGGTACTGTATCCTTGAAGCATCCTAGAAGGAATTGAAAGTCGCCGAATAACTCATAATCCTTATTCATTTGTGATATTAGAAGCATCCTAGAAGGAATTGAAAGAGAAACTCCGCCTCCTCCTGTTCGTTTTCCAGTATTGAAGCATCCTAGAAGGAATTGAAAGCCAGTTTCGCAAGTGCCCCTTCTGCTGCACTACCTGCAGGAAGCATCCTAGAAGGAATTGAAAGCCAATTTACGCAAAATATCGACGGCGTCTTTTGTCTGTGTGAAGCATCCTAGAAGGAATTGAAAGTGTACAACAGAATTGCCAATGTTAAATAGGGAATGGAAGGAAGCATCCTAGAAGGAATTGAAAGTCCCCCACCTTTCCGTAAATCTTTGCCCTGATGAACTTTGAAGCATCCTAGAAGGAATTGAAAGCTAAGTCAATTGTCCCCGCATGGCCTATGGCGTTAACTCCTGAAGCATCCTAGAAGGAATTGAAAGTGCTGATAATAAAAATATTCACAAAAAAAGGAGGCTTTGAATGAAGCATCCTAGAAGGAATTGAAAGCGTCTTCTCAACTCTCGCCATAGCCTCGGCGTTAACCGCGAAGCATCCTAGAAGGAATTGAAAGATTATCTTTATTTCTTGCGGGAAGTTGTAGATTTTTTGGCTGAAGCATCCTAGAAGGAATTGAAAGCTCACCAAGAACTTACGCCCGTCTTGCGTGCGGATAAGCCAGGAAGCATCCTAGAAGGAATTGAAAGGTATATAACCACGGCGGCCTCTGGAGCCGCTAAATATAGAAGCATCCTAGAAGGAATTGAAAGAGGTTGCCGTCGTCCAGGGTTGCAATATAAAAATCTTGCGAAGCATCCTAGAAGGAATTGAAAGAGCAATTTTTGAAGATAATGGAAGCGTTTGGATGAAAAAGAAGCATCCTAGAAGGAATTGAAAGAGTGGTAGAATGCGAAGTCAACGAGCAATTTAGAGAGCAAAGAAGCATCCTAGAAGGAATTGAAAGAGGCTGGCAACATAGAATGGTTGTAGAGGCAGACTATCGTGAAGCATCCTAGAAGGAATTGAAAGTTGTATGTAGGTATTACAATGGAAATGTTAGTCATTACGAAGCATCCTAGAAGGAATTGAAAGGTTTAGGTTAATTTCACGTTCCCCCTTGAACGATAACACGTCAGAAGCATCCTAGAAGGAATTGAAAGTAATACCTTCGTTTACTAAGTTGTTTCCCAGTTTCGCTCCTGAAGCATCCTAGAAGGAATTGAAAGTTTGTGGTAAGTATATAGGATTATGGCTTAAATCCGCATCCGAAGCATCCTAGAAGGAATTGAAAGAAAAATACGGGGACGACATCCCAATAGTCCTGCAGAGAAGCATCCTAGAAGGAATTGAAAGCATTGGGACTGAGGATAAAGGCGTTAGTTGGCGACAAAGGAAGCATCCTAGAAGGAATTGAAAGACGGCAATAACTGCTAACTTTATCGTTACAGTCGAGTAGAAGCATCCTAGAAGGAATTGAAAGGTTACTTCTCCACACTTCATATTCGATGTACCTTCCAGGAGGAAGCATCCTAGAAGGAATTGAAAGGATAAAGTCGCACAGTTTTTCCTACCTAGATAAAATAGGAAGCATCCTAGAAGGAATTGAAAGCTCACCCTCCTTCAGCCCCGAAAGATAAGACAAAAGCTTTGAAGCATCCTAGAAGGAATTGAAAGAGCTTAATGTACATCGTTTCCGTAATGAATAGATAGTAGATATGGAAGCATCCTAGAAGGAATTGAAAGATTTTTTGAAGTCGCTCCTTTCTTTCCTTCACAATATAGCCGAAGCATCCTAGAAGGAATTGAAAGGTGAAACAGTATTTAAACGATATAGCGAGAAGAATGGGAGCCGAAGCATCCTAGAAGGAATTGAAAGTACAATACCAGTAGGTAGGACATTAAATCCCCTTTATGACGAAGCATCCTAGAAGGAATTGAAAGTTGTTTTACATGGTTACAACAACTATATAAACGTGCCATATGAAGCATCCTAGAAGGAATTGAAAGTCTGTAGGCCATCTTATTCGCCCTGGTTGTAGGCGATTCCGAAGCATCCTAGAAGGAATTGAAAGATTTTGTAAATAATAACGGCACCCTCTGGTGCCGTTTCTAGGAAGCATCCTAGAAGGAATTGAAAGGCCAAGAGCCTGGCCCTTAGCCCGTAATCCTTCATCAGGAGAAGCATCCTAGAAGGAATTGAAAGGAATTAAGGCATTAAAGAAAGCAAAAAGGATAAAGAGGAAGCATCCTAGAAGGAATTGAAAGCTGAGAAGGCGAGTCCCTGGAGGGGTGAAAGTAGGATTACGAAGCATCCTAGAAGGAATTGAAAGCAAAACATAGGCCGTCTTTTCGATCTGAACCTCCCCCTCTTGAAGCATCCTAGAAGGAATTGAAAGAAATTATGTGGCGTTATTTGCGAATTTACAGAATTTATCGAAGCATCCTAGAAGGAATTGAAAGTTCATCTGACTCACCCTCCTGGTTTTGACCCAAGGCTTCCGAAGCATCCTAGAAGGAATTGAAAGACGAGGGGGGTTGCAACAACTGCATTTTGCTAGAACAACATGAAGCATCCTAGAAGGAATTGAAAGTTATACAGGAGAGACGTTAGGGCTACTACTGCAGAAATGAGGAAGCATCCTAGAAGGAATTGAAAGCTGTATTCACGTTCGTTTTTGAAAAGCGGCTTTTGTTTTCTGAAGCATCCTAGAAGGAATTGAAAGGATATATGCATACGCGGGTAATAATCAGGGGTTGATTAAGAAGCATCCTAGAAGGAATTGAAAGTTGCTGAATAAGGGTAACTTGGCAACACCAATATAGAAGAAGCATCCTAGAAGGAATTGAAAGTTTTTGGCACAATAGCGTACACATGTTCATTTGTTGTTGGAGAAGCATCCTAGAAGGAATTGAAAGACAACTACCGTTACCAACGCCACAAAAACAGTGGTGTTTGAAGCATCCTAGAAGGAATTGAAAGTCAGGATTTAGGATTAACGTTGACATACCCTCATATATCAGGAAGCATCCTAGAAGGAATTGAAAGTAGAACTTGTAGTGGGATACTCATATTTGCTTTCCAACTCAAGAAGCATCCTAGAAGGAATTGAAAGACCTCAGAAAGAGGTAAAGTAAGGACGTCGTGGCGAGTGTGGAAGCATCCTAGAAGGAATTGAAAGCCAATCGATGGTCTCATGGCAAGTGTCCTACCAGTGAAGCATCCTAGAAGGAATTGAAAGAGGGGAGGCGGTGCATAATTCCCGCCGTTTGTCGTTATGTAGAAGCATCCTAGAAGGAATTGAAAGGTACTTAGTCCGCCCCCGACACTAAGCCCTATACCTAAGCCGAAGCATCCTAGAAGGAATTGAAAGGAAGGCATTTTTGGAATTAGACTTAGGCGTTACATTTTTGAAGCATCCTAGAAGGAATTGAAAGCATGATAGCATCATATTTTTTTGGATCTAGGTGTTGTATAGAAGCATCCTAGAAGGAATTGAAAGTCTGGGGTGACGCCGGCCCCCCAGACTACTTCTAAGTTGAAGCATCCTAGAAGGAATTGAAAGAACAGTAGTTTGGCCGAAGTGATAGTAACTTCTTTGGGGAAGCATCCTAGAAGGAATTGAAAGTTAATTCCAAAAAGAATATCATTAACGACGGCAGTCAGAAGCATCCTAGAAGGAATTGAAAGTTGGGCAGGCAATTAGCGATATTCCCACTTTCATGCAAAAGAAGCATCCTAGAAGGAATTGAAAGTAAACAGTTTTTCTATCATGGGCAGGATTCACAATAGAAGCATCCTAGAAGGAATTGAAAGAAACTTCCAAAAGATGTAGTTGAATATGAAATTAATCCTGAAGCATCCTAGAAGGAATTGAAAGTGTCAATTTGTTCAAACGCCACGTCAGCAGGTAAAGGTAAGAAGCATCCTAGAAGGAATTGAAAGTTTACTACCCTCAGGGCCTTCCATAATTCACGTGAGAAGCATCCTAGAAGGAATTGAAAGCTGGTGTCCCAGGATTCCCATCTTAGCCATTGTTGGTACGAAGCATCCTAGAAGGAATTGAAAGAACGGCAGCACAACGCCTTACGTTAAGTTGTACGGCGATGAAGCATCCTAGAAGGAATTGAAAGCACTAAAAAGCCAATCCCCTCCATCCTGAAGGGGAGCGGGAAGCATCCTAGAAGGAATTGAAAGAAATTGTATTTTATCGCCTTCATTCTTTACCACCTCCTCGAAGCATCCTAGAAGGAATTGAAAGGTTGTAAACGGTGTTAATCATATGGACATAGGTGTAATGGAAGCATCCTAGAAGGAATTGAAAGGGATATTGAAGGGGGAGCGGGAGAGATAGTAAAACCAGTAGGAAGCATCCTAGAAGGAATTGAAAGACCTTTTCTTTTGCCTCAGATCCTCTATTAAGAGAAAAGAAGCATCCTAGAAGGAATTGAAAGCATGGGAGAGCCATTCTTTATATTCCTGTTCGTTTTGGAAGAAGCATCCTAGAAGGAATTGAAAGTACTATGAGTTGGAGCTAACGCGTGGGACGATCACCGAGGAAGCATCCTAGAAGGAATTGAAAGGTTGCAGCTTTAACGCTATCATCATCTCATAGGAAAATTTCGAAGCATCCTAGAAGGAATTGAAAGAAGGTGTACATAAAACAGTCGTTATCATCCATCACTATGAAGCATCCTAGAAGGAATTGAAAGATAGTTGCGGTATGTCCTATGGCGTTAACTCCTTTACTTGGAAGCATCCTAGAAGGAATTGAAAGGGAAGGTTTACGACCACATCACTGGTCGGCCACTGGAGCACTTGAAGCATCCTAGAAGGAATTGAAAGTTCCAGGTTTTTGTTAGTCCACCCTGTTTGTAGAGATGAAGCATCCTAGAAGGAATTGAAAGGCACAATACCTTTTTAGCCTTATTTTTAAATCTCTGTCTATGAAGCATCCTAGAAGGAATTGAAAGTAAAATATATGATCCGAAGACATTGTTTGTTCCCCAGCTGAAGCATCCTAGAAGGAATTGAAAGTCTTCTTCCTGTTCTTCTTCCTGTTGTTCTTCTTGTTCTTGGAAGCATCCTAGAAGGAATTGAAAGTGGGCCTGGGGGTGAACAAAAACATAGGCAGGGGCCCACTCCGAAGCATCCTAGAAGGAATTGAAAGACCTTGACACTAATGGCGATTGTGTTGCCCATTTCTCTCACGAAGCATCCTAGAAGGAATTGAAAGTTGTCTTCGTCCTCGTCTACTATGTCGTGGAGAAGGCTCTCGAAGCATCCTAGAAGGAATTGAAAGATTACCTAACTATAAACTTCCAGTTTTTCCAGTTGAGAAGCATCCTAGAAGGAATTGAAAGGTAATTTATACCAACATGAGCTAATTGGGCAATATGTTGAAGCATCCTAGAAGGAATTGAAAGGGATAATTCAAAAATATTGACTCTAGCTTATTTTTAGATGAAGCATCCTAGAAGGAATTGAAAGATATATCTAAATTGTATAAATCTATCATCAAGATAAATCGAAGCATCCTAGAAGGAATTGAAAGAAGGTGCCTAGACCCTCGATGGTGAAGGAAGGGCAGATCGCGGAAGCATCCTAGAAGGAATTGAAAGTTTGGGACTTTCTATTTTTGCGATAGCTTACCCTCTAAGAAGCATCCTAGAAGGAATTGAAAGTAATACGCAATGTAGCAGTTCAGTGACGTATATCGTCTGAAGCATCCTAGAAGGAATTGAAAGATAGGGGATTTCATTGAAGTATTAGCACAGGGCAGGAAATGAAGCATCCTAGAAGGAATTGAAAGAGGTACGTGCGTTTTTTTTCATTTTTTGCATTTTTTTCGGAAGCATCCTAGAAGGAATTGAAAGATAACTGGATAACGGACTTCATTAGCAACGGGAAAAACGTAGGAAGCATCCTAGAAGGAATTGAAAGTGGACTAAGATTACGAGTAACTGAAAGCAATTGTATTTATGAAGCATCCTAGAAGGAATTGAAAGAGTGTCCACAGTGCAATTATTACTATTACGCTGCCGAGGAAGCATCCTAGAAGGAATTGAAAGGTAAAAACGTCTTAACAGTCCTGTTGTACTTAACGTTTCGAAGCATCCTAGAAGGAATTGAAAGGTTGTTAACGCAGGCAGGCATAATACGCCCGGGTGCTGAGGAAGCATCCTAGAAGGAATTGAAAGGCAAAGGGGTTCTCCTCCCCTTCCTGTGCGTAAATGGCCCAGAAGCATCCTAGAAGGAATTGAAAGTTGTTGTATTTCTTGTTTTTCTGCGAAAGTTCTGCCTTCAGAAGCATCCTAGAAGGAATTGAAAGGTTTTTTGCCCATTTAAATCACCTTCGTTACTTTTTGAAGCATCCTAGAAGGAATTGAAAGAACCCAAATCGGAATGGTAATGGTTAGAGTTGCTTTTTTTGGAAGCATCCTAGAAGGAATTGAAAGATACATATGTAAAAACTAGTATTTAAATCTTTCTGCACCCGAAGCATCCTAGAAGGAATTGAAAGCGTAATCATATTTGGCGGCCCATGAAAACTTGTTAATTATTTGAAGCATCCTAGAAGGAATTGAAAGTATAAATCGCAGCGAAGCGATAAGGAGGGCCATAGACAAAAGAAGCATCCTAGAAGGAATTGAAAGTTAACGATGATAGTCACAGGCACTTGGCCGAATTTTAGGTTGAAGCATCCTAGAAGGAATTGAAAGTATTGCAGTTCATATTGCAAAATTGTTAACGCAATTTGAAGCATCCTAGAAGGAATTGAAAGTTATGGCATAGTGATTTTAGGAAAGGAGGCGATATTTTTGAAGCATCCTAGAAGGAATTGAAAGTTTAAATTGTTTTTTCCCAACAAGTGTAGTTTCACATAAATAGGAAGCATCCTAGAAGGAATTGAAAGCTAATTATAACTTAGTTAAACAGTTATAATAAATACGGAAGCATCCTAGAAGGAATTGAAAGTTTAGACTTCTGCTAATTTTCCCCCTGAAACTTAAATTAAGAAGCATCCTAGAAGGAATTGAAAGTATATCTCAAAACATTTTTTATATCTTCATCGGTTGAAGCATCCTAGAAGGAATTGAAAGCAAATTAGCCACAAGAAAGAGGAAGAGGTGAACTTATGGGAAGCATCCTAGAAGGAATTGAAAGAATAAAGCTTTCTCTGCAGTCTGACATAGCTATCCCACGTTGAAGCATCCTAGAAGGAATTGAAAGCATAAAACAACTTTAGGATAGACTTGACGGTTGATGACGAAGCATCCTAGAAGGAATTGAAAGGTTCAGAAACGCTATGACAATTTCAAGGACACTTCCGTGAAGCATCCTAGAAGGAATTGAAAGTACCTAAAGCCAGTTCTGCTAGGTGCGGGCATCGGAGGAAGCATCCTAGAAGGAATTGAAAGATAACTGATCCTCTATAATGACGTCAGCCTCCTCCCTGAAGCATCCTAGAAGGAATTGAAAGATATTCGGGATCATCCAAGTATACTTTTTCAAATAGTGAAGCATCCTAGAAGGAATTGAAAGTTAGTATTGCATAATTAAACAGGTTATCCCTCAGGGAAGCATCCTAGAAGGAATTGAAAGCTTCTTTGCCCTCTTTAAGGGCCTTCTCAATCAGTTGGGCAGAAGCATCCTAGAAGGAATTGAAAGATAGGCGATATAGAAGACGTACTCAATAAGAAATACAGATGAAGCATCCTAGAAGGAATTGAAAGATCTCAAATTTATACCCCTTTTTTGCTTTTATTATGATGAAGCATCCTAGAAGGAATTGAAAGTATAACGCATTAAACGCGTCTTTATTGATATTGTTCCTAGAAGCATCCTAGAAGGAATTGAAAGTCCTGCTCATCCTCATGTTCGGCCAGAAGTTTCCGAATTTGAAGCATCCTAGAAGGAATTGAAAGACGAACTGCCCTGCATATTGCAACTAATAACTACTAACTATGAAGCATCCTAGAAGGAATTGAAAGTTCTCTACTTAGTCTTTTATGAAACGGTAAACCGTGTCAAGAAGCATCCTAGAAGGAATTGAAAGGCCAGGCACAACAACAGGTGCAGACTCAGTTACAACAGTCGAAGCATCCTAGAAGGAATTGAAACTTTTTATCAACAGTGGGAATTATATAGTTATAGTGCAGGGTAGTGTGGGCAGTAAGC
>Ga0208006_100405_pt1 | contig 16942 bp, 23 predicted proteins | sample ECH_Bnyco_MetaG_FD_187131 | JGI IMG/M metagenome (GOLD analysis project Ga0208006, IMG submission 187131) | Hot spring microbial mat communities from Yellowstone National Park, Wyoming, USA - ECH_B nyco_MetaG (SPAdes) (version 2) | ecosystem: Environmental > Aquatic > Thermal springs > Hot...
CCCGATGTAGAAAATAGTTCAAACCACATCGATAAAGACTGTGAAGATATTCCGAAAGGCACAGTATCGCTAGGAGTAATAACGTAATTATATCCACCTCCAAAAGCACCATTAAACTGCGCTACATACTGCGGCAGCTCGCCACTGCATATTCCTTCAAGGTTTATGAAAGAGGTTGTGTAAGGGCCGTTTGGCCTGAAGACCTGGCATGAGCCAGGTGGCGCCTTCGGCGCAAATGTCATCGGATTGAAAACGCCGAGCTGAAAGAGCGCTGCAAGAACTACGCTTATAATAAGAATAGCCCAGCCATACGTCATTAAGTATTCCATTGCGCTTTGCGCTTTCGCTGAAGCCTTTCCTAAAGGCTTTTTTGCTGAAGCTTTTCCTAAAAGCTTCTTTTTGATAAAACTTTTCACAAAAGTTTTCATGCACTCACATATACTATTAAAAAAAACAATAAAAATGTTACTCAGAATCGCTAATTTATTTGCTGATTCATATCCTTTACCTTGGCTACCTCTTTTTTGCGGTTTCTTTTTTAAATTTTAAAACAGTTAATTGCTTGAGAGCATGTATTCAGATACAAGATCACTTATAGTAAACGATGTAATGAGCAGGCCTGTGATTACCGCTAAAGGCAACGATAGCATAAAGAGCATCGCTCAGAAGATGAACAAATATGGCGTTAATTCTGTTGTAATAGTTGACGAAAAGAATGTGCCTATTGGCATAGTAACAGAGGGCGACATTATAAGAAGGCTTCTCTCAAAGAAGAGAAACCTGCTTTTCGCAAAGGCTTCGCATATTATGAGCAAGCCTGTTGTTACAGTTAAGAGAGACCTCTCTCTAGAAGATGCTGCAAAAACGATGGTAAATAAAAAGATAAAGAAGCTATGCGTTGTGGATGATAAAGGTTCACTTATAGGCATAATAAGCGAGGGCGACATAGTAAAGAATGCAAGCTATCTTATAGATGTGCTTAAAGAGATTATAGAGACAGGCTACAGCTACACTAAGAGAAAAGAAGAAGTTTAACTCTGCTCGCGAGAAGTCCCCTTTCGCAAGATAGGGGATGAGAGCAAGCAACAATTATAAATATAAAAACAAATTAAAAAATATTGTGTTGGTTGACCAATATGCTTATAGAAAAAATGAAAGGATAAGAAACAAAGGACGTGAGGCCAGGAATAAAAGAAAAGCGCAAGTTGCAAAGTCTTTTGAAATAAAAATTGACAAAAGTAAGATATCAAAGGAAAGAATGAATAATTTAGAAAGGTTGTTTCTTGAAGGTAAGTGGTTTACCAACTATATAATATCTAAAGGCATAACAGATTCAGTGCCATACAGGGATTACAAGGTAAACAAGGTAAATGTAAAAGTAAAGGACAAATTTGAAGAGAGGGAACTAAGGCTATTATCGTCGCAGATGAAGCAATGCATTATAAAGAGGCTGCAGAACAATGTAAAGGCATTGCATGAACTTGGCAAGAAAGGCAAGAAAGTAGGAAAGATAAAATACATAAAATCACTGCACTCCATTTTCCTAATGCAATACGGCAATACCTATGCATTAGACATGAATAGAAGAACGCTGCACATACAGGGGCTTGGCGATTTCAAGGTTATTGGTTTGGAGCAAATACCAAATGCATGCGACATAACAACTGCAAACCTGATAGAGAGAAATGGCGACTACTTTCTGCATGTAACAGTGTATGTGCCTAAAGAAGAGAAAGTGCATAACAGAAAGGCGATAGGCATAGACCTTGGCGTTAAAGATCAAATTACATTTTCAAACGGAATAAAGGTAAAGTACAATGTTGAAATGCCAAAGAGAGTAAAAAGATTATACAAGGTGTTTTCAAGGTCGCAATACAACAAGGAAACAAAAGAGCGTTCAAAAAGAGGGCAGAAAGTACTTGCAAAGAGAAAGAAGGAATTTGCACATGAGAATAATCAGAAGAAAGATATAAATAACAAGATTGCCCATTATGTTGCTATGAATTATGAGTTTGTTGCTTATCAAAACGACCCAATAAAAGAATGGCAAAGACTGTTTGGAAGAAGAATCTACCAAACTTCCATCGGAGGATTCCGCGATACCTTGAAAAGAAAGGTCAGCACTCCTTTGGAAGTAGGCAGGTTCGCAAAAACTACAGGCATATGCATGTACTGCGGTTATTCGCTGCATTTGAACCTATCTGAGCGCGTGTTCAAGTGTCCTTCCTGTGGGCACGTGCAGGACAGAGATGTAAGTGCGGCAAATACAATAGAGTATGAAGGACTTTCCCTACGGAACGTAGGGGAGACGCTCGTAGATGATGATGCCTCTACAAGTAGCATGCTGGAATACTTAAAACGTATTCCTCATGTGAAAGCAAGCATCGCAGGTGAAGCGAGAAGCCCCGAACGAGCGGATGTGGCCCAAGAAGCCCCATCCGTAAGGGTGGGGTAGTTCACTTATGCGACATCTATGCTCTCTTCTGGGTAGCCAAGCTTTATCAAAGCCTTCTTAACCTCGTCTTTGTGCATGCCCTGCAGTTCTATAACGCCATTTTTATATGTGCCGCCGCATGCGAGCATGCTCTTTAATGACTTCGCCACCTTCTCAAGCTCGTCGCCCGCTAAACCTTCTACTATTGTCATGTATTTCTGGAACTTCTTCTTTTCCACATATACCTTTATCTTCTTGAATGTTTCCCTCTCTAGTATGTCGCATACACAAAGTTCTTTTGGCAAGCCACACTTTGGACAAATTTCAGACATTATAGCTTTACACCCCTCTCTCTTAGTAGAGTTAAAATTTGAGCAATCGTTCTTCTTAATTCCCTTACCTTTACCTTCTTACTTGCAACGCCTGTAGAGGCTATTCTTCTCTTCTCTATGCTAAGATCTAGCCTTACCTCGTCAAGCTTCGCCTTCAACGCATCGTTAGATAAAGATCTTAATTCCTTGATCTTCATAAGCATCACTTTGCTTCCGCAATACTCTTTGGAAGTGCAACCTCTTTAATCTCTCTATCTGGGAATACTGTTCCTGGCTGTACTATTCTTACTGTAACACCAATTGCACCATATTTTGGATAAGCTGTAAAGTGAACCTCATCAACCAGATTCTTAACAGCACCAGCCTTTGGTATATAGCCGTGCCTTACCTTTATTGTTCTTGCTTTTGCACCTTTTGCAGCAAGCTTACCACTTGCTACAAGCTCAGCTCCGAGTGCACCTTCAGCAATGATATCTCTTAAAACAGAATGCAACAAGCTTCTAGGGTTTGCACCCCTCTCAAGCGAGTTCGCGATATATCTTGCAATTATTCTAGGCTCAAGCTTAGGATTCTTCACTTCCGCAACACTTATCTGGGGATTTTGTATATGGAACCTCTCCTTTATCTCTTCTGTAAGCGCATTAATTGTTTGGCCGCCACTTCCTATCACTCTGCCAGGATTTGTAACATAGACTGTTATTCTTGTAATCACCGGCGTTTTCTGTATCTCCACCCTTGAGAAGCCCGCCTTGCTTAAACTCTTCTCCAAATACTTAGAGATTCTAAGCTTGACTAATGCATCTGATATAAATTTTCTTTCCACAACCATCACTTCACCGTTCTATTGCCTTTCATCTTTTGCTCATCTGCTTCTTTCTTATTATCTTCTACTTTTTCTTTTTCCTTAGCTTCTTTTACTTTCTCTTTACTTTCCTTCTTTTCCTTTTGCTCTTCCTTTGCCTCTTTTTTGCTTAGCACATTTTCAAGCTCTCTCTTCCTTATAAAGAATTTCATGTTCTTTGTAAGCCAGGCTTCATTCTTGCTTGCTAAGCCTATCTCGACTTTTGCGTATTCAAGATCGCTGTGCATAATTGAAGCCCTTCCATACATGCCTCTCCCCCACGCTAAAGTGCCTCTAGAAGGGTATCTTCTAAGTATTCTTGTCTTGTTTGCGGCCGCATGAACTATATATAGCTCTTCGCCAAGCAAGCCTTTATTGCCTGCATTGGCTATCGCATTTATAAGAGCTAGCCTTACCTCTTTTGCAGCCTTTACAGGATATGCGCCCTTTCTTCCGCCAAGCTCATGCCTTGCTCCCATGTGCTTGTTGTGCCTTCTATATTCTATAGGCATTTCCATCGCTATAAGCCTGTCAAGCTTCTCAAGCGCAGCGCCGGCATTCATATATCTTATTGCATCGCACACCGCGGCTAGATCCTTATAGCTAGCATTAATATCATATCTTTGAGCAAGAACAATATTTTCTGCATTTTTAATATTGAAAGAATATCTCATCACTTCACCGCTAGGAACTTACTTCCACGTGTAGCCCTTATACCTGGAGCAGAGTGAATCACACGCTTTGTTGTAAATACAAACTCACCAAGTCTATGGCCAAGCATCTCAGGGGTTATATAAAGCTCCTGAAACTCCTTGCCGTTGAATACTGCAAACCTTTTTCCGACCCATGTGGGAAGTATAACAGCGCTTCTAACATGGGTTCTTATTATTTTATCTACACCCTTCTTTTCAAGCTTCTCAACCTTTTTAATGAGCTGCTTTTCCCTTACGCCCATTCTCATAAGAGACCTTCTCTGCCTTGATTTAAGCAGTTTTGCAAAATCATTCAGGCTCATGCTTTTGAGCTCTTCTAAGGTTTTTCCTCTAAACGTAAAAACTCTAACCATCTTAACCCCTCTTTCTCCTTCCTACACGCCTTGCAGCTATGTGGCCAACCTTTGCACCTGGTGGTGCACCCCTCGCTACAATGCTTGATGCGCCCTTGTGGTGCTGCTTGCCACCGAATGGGTGGTCAACAGGATTCATCTTTACTCCCCTGTTGACTGGCCATTTAGCGTTGATTGCGTGTTTAATATAATGATTCTTTCCCGCCTTCATTATAGGCTGCATCTCCATGCCACCACCCGCAACTGTTCCTATCTCAGCCCTGCAGTTCGCATGAAGCTCTATAGTCTTTTTGGAAGGAAGCGATACGCTTACCTTATCACCAGCATGAGAAACAAGAGTAGCATAAGCACCAGCAGCCCTTACAAACTTGCCACCATCGCCAGGCACAGCTTCTATATTATATATAGGCATGCCCTCAGGTATTTTTGAAAGGGGCAGTATGCTGCCAAGAGATATGCGTGCTTCAGGGCCTTCCTCAATCTTGTCGCCTATCTTTATACCCTCAGGCGCTATAAGTATTGACTCTGAATTATCCTCATATCTTATTCTCATAAGTGGAGCAGTATGGCCCGGATCATCTATAAATTCGATTACCTCACCAACAGCTTTATTAGCTACGCTAGGTCTGAAAGCCACATCAGCCTTAAACGTGTTTGGTGGCTTTCTATATGCATTACTTCCTTTTCCACGCCTTTGCTGCCTTAATCTTTTGCCCAATCTTTCACCTTCATATCAGCTTTAATTTTAACGCTATGTCGCTAGCCTTATATTGAGGAGTTAGCTTAATATAGGCCTTCTTCCTATTCGAAGGCTCTCTTATTGTTGAAACCCTTGCTACTTTAACATTAAACATTTTTTCAAATTCTTCTTTTATCTCTTTTTTAGTAGCATTCATGCTAACTATATATGTTATAATATTATCTCTCTCAATCATATTTATTGCTTTTTCTGTGGCTATTGGATATATAAGGCTTGTCATCTTACCACTTGTTTTATCTTCAGCTTATTTAGCTCGTTTTCTAGATTCTTAACCGCGGATTCGCTCCATATAACTATTCTAGGCATAGCTCCAGGTGCAAGAAGCTCAATCTTTAGATCTGAGAGCTTTGCATATGCAACCCCAGGTATATTCCTGCTTGCTAAGCCTATACCATTATCATTAAGTGTTACTATAAGAATACTCTTTCTAAACCTCCTTATCCTTGAGCTTCTCCTTAGCCCCTTCCTTATCCTTGGCTTATGCGATCTTTCTAGCTCTTCCCTCAAGCCGAGCTTCTCCAACACGCTTATAAGCTCCTTTGACTTCTTTATGTTTTCTATCTTATCATCAACAACGAATGGAATATTTTTATCTATCTTATGCACCTTGCTTACAACCTCCTTATTTGCTGAGCCACCTATCGCTGAGGCGATAGCCTTTCTATACTCTTTCAGATTTATAAGCTCAACCAGCTTCTTCTCTATCTTATGCGGATGTGCACGCCTTCCCTTTACAGCGGAAGGTATTCTTCTAACATCGCCCATCGCACCCCCGCCGAGCTTTTGTCTAGGTCTTATTGCTATACCCATATGCCTGCCAGACCTATAAGCACCTGTTCTGCCAACATACACAGCTGTTGTCTGAAGCCCAGCGAGCAGATAGTGCCCTTGCGGCTGGTACTTTAAGCTCTGCTCAGCAAGAAGAGCCCTTCTTACAAGGTCTATTCTGAATGGTGTGCTAAATATACTTGGCAGTGCAATCTTTCCGGAAATTTCGCCATTAAGTGAATAAATATTTGCTTCCATGCTTATGCACCCTGCTTAGAGGCTGTTGAGATATATGTAAGCTTAGGTTCTTTTAACTCCTTAACCTTCGCACGCAGCGCCTTCCTTATTCTTACAAGCCTTTTTGCGGGTCCTGGGATAGAGCCATCAACAATTATAAACTCATTCTTTACTATACCATAGTTTAAAAATCCACCCTTCACGTTTACTGTTTTAGCCTCTTCTGGGCTACCCAGCTTCAACACGCGTTTGTTTAATTCTGTCCTGTAATTGTAGCCCATGTGCCCTGCGTGTGGTACTGTATACATAACTTTTGGTGGGTGCCAAGGGCCTAATGTTCCAACATGCCTGACCTTTCCTGTTGCTTTCCTCATTTGCCTGGCTACGCCAAATCTCTTTATAACACCCGCCCATCCCTTTCCTTTGGTAATAGAGGTTATGTCTATATATTCACCAGCCTTAAGAACATCTTTTGCTTTTATCTCTTTTCCTATATTCTGCATTACGAATTCAAGCTTCTTTTCTAAAGAATCGCCACCTATTGGGACCTCAAACCTTGATATCTTCTTCTTACCAAATCCTAGGTTTGATGGATCAGCAAAAAGTAATGCTGTAATATCTATATACTTTGAAAGATCTTTCTTTATCTCTTCCAACTTTTCAGCTGGATTTTTAATATTCTTAATGCCAACCTTGCGTGCAAGCTCTTTTGAGTAAAACTCTGTTGCTGGCTCCTTGTATTCCTCTTTCTTGTAGAGCCTTGCGCCGTAGAGGTATATTTTTGGCAACTCTAGCACAGTCGCTGCCCTTATCACCTCGCTCCCTTTAGATGGTGACTCGCTATCATCAATCATGCCTATATGGGTCATTCCAACTTTATAAGCAACCAAGCCGAGAAGCAGAGGCTCAGCTATCTTTGGCCAGCTCCTTATCCTCGGAAGCTGACGCTTAGCCCTTCTATGAGGCCAGAATTCTAGAGAACCTCTTCTCATTTCTATACCTTTAAAATAAAAGGAAGAAAACTTATGAGAGATTATATTCGATCATATTTATATTATTATCGCTAAACCATTTTTAGTGGAATTTTTCTACTCTATTTCATTTACAGAGCTTATCACACGCATCTGCTTAATCACACTACTTAAAGAAGCGATGAGTGCCACAGGGTCGTTAGCTTCTATATCTACTTCTATTTTTCCTCCTTTTTCTCTTATCTTTAACTTGCTTCTCTTGTACTCTTTTGGTATATCCATTACCTTAATGTAATCCCCTGCCTTTTCTCCTAACTCGATTATTAGATGAGCCTTTATTCTAACACCTTTTTATGAATAAAAATTAAGCTACTTATCTATTATAAACTTATCGCCGTATTCTTTCCACGGTTCTTTAAATCCAACCTCGCCCTCTTTATAAACATCTAATGCATCAACACTTGCGAGAGAGCCTTCCGCAAACCTCACCTCTTCTATAAAATTGCTTAAATCAACTTCCTCGCCCTCTGCAAAAATTTCTACGGAGCCGTCTGGAAGGTTTCTAACCAAGCCTTTGATATTGTTTTTTAATGCGCAGCTCCTAACAAAATACCTGAACCCTACACCCTGCACTATGCCTTTTGCTATAAGCCTTATCCTCATCTTTAACCCCTGATGTTTGCTCTAACGCTAGGCCTGTTTTTATTTGTACCAAAGCCTTTGTGCAATAGTCCACGGTGTTTTCTGCCTGAACTTGTCAGACCTCTGTAGACACGCCCTCTTTGCTTTATTATATTTTTATACTCCTTATCATTTTGTATTGAAGGGCTAGACCTATCCAATAATATTACCTCATAAAATATATAGCTGCCATCCTCGCCTACATAATAAGAATTAAGCACCTCTGCGTTGGAGAATTTTCTATTCGCCCTTTCCTCAGCTACACTTTGATATGATTTTCTATATGCAAAAAATCTTGCACTCTTTGAAGGCTTCCTACCGCCCATCGGCTTCTGCCTTTTCCTGAGGCCCTTTCTTACCTTCACTCTAGCAACTATAACGCCTTGCTTTGCCTTATAGCCAAGCTCTCTAGCTCTTACCAGATTAGTTGGCCTCTCTATTCTTACCACACTCCCCTCTTTCCTCCACTCCGCCAATCGCTCTCGAAGAAGAGGGCTTCGTTCCTTGTACTCTTGCTGGAATGTGGCTCTCATATACTTTGCAATTCCCATCTTAAACACCAGAAATTAGGAATGAGTGATATTTTATTTTATAAGAAAATATTTAACTCTTCCTCATCTTCTCTCTTCTCATTTACCTCTTCCTCACTTAATGGCTAGGCCTTCACATCTAAAACTTGTGCAAATCCTTTTAGATAATAGTATATTGCTACATACGATGGTAGGTACTCTTCTACCTTCTCAAAAGGACCATAAACCTTGTTAACCATCATCATTGCTGGTGCTTTCTCTATTTTTACCTTCATCTCCCCTTTCTTAAAAGCTATCGCATCGTTTAATGGATTAAACCTTTCCAATTCTGAGAACGAGAGCCTCTTTGCTATTAAGCCGGTGCTTCCGTGAATTGTATTGGGAAGTCTTATCACATGCGTAGTGTTGATTGTAACATTCTTATCTATAACATCACTCTGCTTTATCACTTGTTTTTTAAGTATGTTTTCCCAGAATTCCTTTTTCTTCTTTATGTAAATCATATCCCAATTTCCATTCTTTATACCCATCTCAACAAGTGCCTTCTTCTTATAAAGATTTTTTGCAACGCGTCTCTCTATGCCGAGCGCAATTAATGAATCTACTCCACTCTCAAGTGTTTCTATAAAATTTCTGGCAATCTTGCCGCCCCAGCCTAGGTCTGTAGGTTTAGGTCCTAGCAAAACGCCCTTACGGCTCATCGTTGGAAAGATCTCGTTGAAGTCGAGCCCATTTCCAGAGATATAATCAGTTATCTCTTTCCGAGCATCATCTTTAAGGCTAAGAACATCTTTTGAAACTACATGCACATGATAGCCCCTGTTGCCACTGAAATTTATCTCTATCTCATCTCTCTTAAATCCGAAATCTGGAATAAGAAAATCTTCTATAAGCTTAAAAACTTCATCTTTTGCAACGCCGAGGCAGTCTTTGCATACAAACTCCTTGCTATGCACTCTTTGGCATGGTAGATCCATATCAGTTATATCTATATCGAAAGCAAGCTCAGCCCCTATAAGCTCTTTTCTTTCCATTGGTCTAGCATCTGGAAATCTGTAAAGCGCAGGCGAATAATGTATATGCATTGGTGCCTTTTCTAATACAAATGCGTTTAGCTCTGCTTCATTCTTGAAGGAAAGATGACGCTGCACTATCTTTTGTTCGAAATCACCGTATGCAAACTCTCTCTTCTCTATGTTTGTAGGTGCTATTTCCGCATTCCTATAGTATTCCCTTACCTGGCTGAGGATAAATTCCTTAACATCCATATGCCCACATTCAAACTTCGTCAATTATAATATTCCATAAAAACCTTTTAAAGCATGGCATTTTTTAATAATAAAACATGCGCAACCGCAGATATGTTGTAGGTATAGACTTTGATGGCACACTGACAGATCTAGACGCTGTGTTCAAGAAGCATTTTTCGATATTTGGACCTGTAGCTGAAATTATTAAATGTTGTGTTTTTTGTGGCTGACGTATTAAGGCTTGGTCAATACTTTTCAAGAAATATTCTAAACGGGGTAAAGCTTAACGAAGGCTTAAAGGGGCTTATAAACGAGCTCAGAGAAAACGGCGTGGATGTAGTAGTTGTGACATCAAACAAGAATATAAAAGAGATAAAGGAGATCCTCGCAAAGAATGGACTTGAGCTTGAGGTTTTATATTCAAGGCGTGGCGGCAAGAACGGCTTCAAGTTTATAGATATTCTACTCGATGATAGCTACAGCGAAATAAATGGAAAGGTTCTGTGGAGGGGAAGGCATAATTCTATACTCGCAAGCTTGCTCAAATTTATTCGCAGAGACGTCGCCTCATCTCCAGAAGAGTTCAGAGAGATACTTAGAAGAGATATGGAGAAAAAGGCCGTAAATGTAAAGACCAATACCTATTCACAAAGGCAAACTATTTAGGAATATTTGCAATGTTTAAAGTTCAAGTAGCCACTTCCATAAAGGTATATAGGTAATGTCCTTGCCTTTATACTTTTCATGTGCTTCATAATTCCATGTTATAATCACCAATGAATCACATTTAAGCAGTAAAATTTGACTCATGTATGAGTCACTTTATTATGAGTTTGACTCATGTATGAGTCACTTTTATGCAAATAGGCGCTGCACTATCTGAAAGTCAGCATACAAACGTCATATCATCCACCAATAAATGGTATGGGCTTCCCAACAGAAAACCAATATAGATCTCATTCTTTCATCATAAAATTCTAATCAAATAATTTTATCATGACAGGCTTTTTTCTCTTTATTTCCTTTAACATGTAGTATATGGCTAGGAGGAGTATGATTAGTATTGCCCCAATCAAAAGGCTCTCTTTTGGCATTCCAAAAAGAAAGGCAAACAGAAATATTATTGTGATTATTGGAAGGTAAGGGTATAGAGGCATGGAAAAACTTGCCTTATAGCCGCTCCTCCTAAAGTGTATCAGTGCAAAGCTGGTCATTATATAAGAGAAGAGAAGGCCGAAATTACTTATAGCAGCAATTGTATATATATTTCCGGAAAACAGCATAATAACGCCGATTATAGCAGAGACTATAACGCTGTTTACCGCCACATCACTTTCTTCATTGTATTTCCTGAAAATTCTTGGCAGAAGCTTATCCTTGCTTATCTGATAAAGCATCCTAGATGAGCTAAGTATCATTGCTATTGTTGCAGAGGTTGTGGCTATCAATGCACCTATATCCACGGTGATAAAAAGCCACCGCGGTGCATGTGATGTCTTCAACGCAAAGGAGAGGGGATCACCACTTATCTTATATTCTGAAGCAGGCATAAGCGCAAGAAGAGAAAATACAACTAGAACATAAAGTATAAGGCTTATCACTGTTGCAAGTATTATAGCTTTAGCGGCACCATTCTTACCTTTTATTCTAGAAGTAAATGTCGAGATTGATTGGAAGCCAGAGTATGCAAAGAATATTACCACGCTTGCTGAGAAAACAGAAAGTATAGCATTGTTAGGCGCAGAAAAATTTGAGACAGAGAAAGTTTTATTTAACAAAGAAATTGCAAGTGTAGCAACTATAAAAAGCAGCAATATAGAAACCTTTATCGCAACCAAAACAGCATCGGACTTTGCCGCTTTTTTAATGCCAAGTATATTAAGAATTGAAAGAACAAAAATTAGGATAATCGCGAAGGGTATGTTAAAAGCATTGCCAAGAGCTAATATGCTGCTAAGATAAGATCCAAAACCCAATGAAATTACAGATATGCTCGTTGCGTAGCTAAAAAAGAGCAGTATTCCCGTTACAAACCCCAGTTCGCTTCCAAAGGCTCTATATACAAAAGAATACGAAGCCCCAACCTCATTGGGCATAAGTGATGAGAGTTCGCCCATCTCTAGGCCAACAAAAATTGCCACAATGCCAACAAGCACAAAGGCCAACAAAGCGTAGCCACCCGCTATCGCTATTGCTGTACCGCTTAAAACAAAAATACCTGCACCTATTATTGCACCTAAACCAACTGCGAGTGCAAGTGGTATACTAATCTTCTCTGGTGCCATCGCTAAGAATAATCCAAAAAGAAATTTATATTTATATAGCCATCTTAGAAATTATGGCGAAGAAGGAGATAATCAAACAGGTAAAGGAAGAGATAGAGAGGAACGGTTATCTGCAGGTAGCGATCGAGGGCATGCATTCTGCTGTAGACTTAATAGCTGAAAAGAAAGATAAGAAGCTTCTAATTAAGGTTGTAGAAAACATAGATTCGGTTAGCAGAGATGTTGCGCTTGAACTTTGCAAACTAGCAGAGTTCATCGGTGCTCGGCCACTTATAATTGGTGAAAGGTCGAAAAATGTAGTTTTGGGTGAAGAGATAATTTATAAGAGGTTCTCAATCAGCTGCATTTCAGCAAAGGGGTTTGAGCATTTGCTTGATGGCTTGCCACAACCCATAGCGGCAAAGAGTATAGGTGCAAAAGTGCACATAGATGGTACAAGATTGAAGGAGATGAGGCGGATAAATAATATAAGTGCAGAAAAGCTTGCCAAAAAAATAAAAATATCAAAGAGCAGTATATACAGATATGAGCACAACTATGCATATGTCTCATTAGAAGTTGCAAACAGGATAAACAACTTCTTTAAGAGCAAGCTAGATGTAGAAAAAGAAGAGGTTGGGAGCGGCATGCATTCAAATGATAATTGGATGCGACTTGCGAAGACAGATGTAAGAGCGCTCAGCGTTAAAAAACTACCATTTAATATTATAGCAAAGGGAAAAACAAATTACTATGAGATAGCATCAGAAGGTGATATTAGAACATTAGTTAAGAGGGCTGTGGTGCTTAAAGAGATAATGGAGACTTTTAAAAATAATTACTCTTTCTTTGTTATTGAATCTGATAAAAAAGAGATAATGGATCTGCCTGTTATAAAAAGAGAGAAGCTCTATAACATAAATTCTGAAGCTGAGCTTTTGGAGATTATAATGAGCTGATCAGCCTCTTCTAAGGTAGTTTGTATCTTTTATAATCTCATCAAAGGAGCTTTGTAAAAGCATAATTCCTGAGATTGCAAATACAGTAATTATTGTTATAGAAGTTATAAATAATGAGATAACGTTGAAAAGCGGATGATTCGAAAAGTATATAGGGGCTATTAGAAAAGCTGATACCACATATATACTCCATATAAATATAGATGCTAATGCAAGTTCATAAAATTTGTAATCAAACACAAACATCAATATGATGTAGAGGAGCAGCAATATACCCCCTATGGTGAGTAGAAACATAATCATGCCTGGATATATAAAAAACACCAATGGGATTATACATAGGATTAGACCCATTATAAATAAAATAAGGAATATTCCCACATGCTTAGAATGCGCTCTACGCTCATTTGGATTCATAAGCTTAGAAACCTTGTTATGTGCGTTTACCACACTGCCTATTATAACAAACGCAAGCAAAATAAAAAGCAAGAACACAACTACAAATGTTGTATAAATGTTAGGTATAAAAAATGTATTAAGAATCAAGAAAAATGCAAGCCCCACACTATAAGTTGCAGAAAACATAAGAAAGGAGAGCCCTAGCGCTTTCTTGTGTTCAAAGACCCAATACCTTTTAATATGAGCTCTTGCATACTTCATGAAATCATTTCAAATTTTCTTTCTATTTAAAAGTTTTTAATTCTTTCTAATCGCTAAACAAGAATGAGCAGAATAGGATCGCCTATAAGAAGAGATAATATAATCCCTGATAAGATAAATGCTGAAAATGGTATCGGATTTGTATACACGGGTATTTTCTTCTTGATGTTTTTTAATGCAACTATCGCCTTCCTATCAGCAAGCCTGCCAAAGCCGGAATACTTTGACTTAAAGAACATTATATCCTTCTTGCTCATCAGATTTATAGCTATGATGTCATCCTCTCCAAGCCTGCTTGGATAGATCCATGTTATCATGCGCTTGTTCATGCTTGCTTCGAAGAGAAATATCAGTGCTGAGAAAAACGCAATGATAATTATAAACACTGTGGGAATAAGCGCTATATGACCTAGTAGGAAATAGAGAAGCATAAGAAGCAATAGGTATGATATAAATACTACAAACCCTTTTATCGCTGATTCTTTTCTAATCTTTGGCTTGCCATTAAGCATATAATAAATCGGAAGTACTATTATTGCCACAATGCCAGAAGAGATGAAAACAGAAAGGATAAAAGGAAGGGCTAGCTGTGGTATATTTACAAGAGGCGTTGGCTGTATAGGCAACATTAATGACACAAATGCAAGCTCTAATCCATCGCCAAGGCCTAGAAAGCCCGCTTTGTATAATATGTAACTAGCGGCAGCAACAAAGGCTGCAATCAGTAGAGAGAGCTCCAATGTCTTGAAAGGGTAAAAGAGAGTAAAGATAATACCTATAATTATGCTAAGGTATGCAAAGCTGTTTGGTATGCTTCTTTTGTTAAATATATCAAAATACGCATAAAGGGTTGCAAACGCTAAAAGCACCAATATCCTTATTACTTCAAGCATATACTAAACATTGAGATTTTGTAGAAAAGATTTAAATATACTATGTGTATTATTATTCTGAAAAACTATGATATTTTCTGTCGCTATGAATAGAACAATACACACATGGATTATGTTTAGCGACAGCTATTTCTTGAATAGGGCTGCCGCATAGGCGCGTAATAATTTTTGGGGGTGTTTGCCTATGCGTGCAGGAAAATATATTGAGTATAAACAAAGTGCTGTTTTTAAGGCAGCGGAGAGAGTCGTACTCAGCGAGAAGGAATATATAATCATAATGGAAATAGGCTATGGTCAGATAAAATCTGCATCCGCTTTTGTTGAATATATATTTGGAGAATACGGATTCTCTAGAAGTACTGTATGGTACAACCTTAAGAAGCTAAAGAAAAAGGGTCTACTCTCTTTCTCTGAAAAGGGAGAAGATCAAAAACCACTAGAGCTTACAAGGACTGGTATATCTTTTATGAGGAATATTGCTTATACAAATGCTAGTAAGGCAGCATATGGTATTGCAATAAGCTCAGGCTACTGGTGACATCCTCCTATGACTAAAAGCCATAGGCTTCCCAAGCAAAGCACGGTATGATGTCACAACATTATGCGTTCCCAACTGAGCCCGACAGGGCGATGAAGGTTTGGGTTTCTGTTTCTGAGGTTCGCTTTCACCCCAATTAAATCATGGGTTTTCCAGTCGTGTTTTATAATCACTTATAAATATTTTCTATTGCAATTTGTATTGTGGTTTGATGAGGCAGTATATATGGTTCGATGGGAAGTTTGTAGAATTTGAAAAGGCTAAGGTACATGTGCTCGTTCATTCCTTACAATATGGAAGCGGTATATTTGAGGGAATAAGGGCTTATGCTACAGATAAGGGCCCTGCTATATTCAGACTAAAAGATCATGTAAACAGATTCTTCAACAGTGCAAAGATTTATTCTATGAAGCTACCTTTTGACGATGAAGAGATTAGCAACGCAATAATAGAAACCCTAAGAAAAAATAGGCTCAATGAAGCGTATATAAGGCCTTTTGCATTCTATAATGATCCAAACATAGGCTTGGATGTAACAGGAAGGAAGATAAGCGTTATCATTGCTACAGTTCCTCTCAAAACATATTTCAAAAATAAGGATAAAGGGATAAGCTGTAAGATCTCAGAATGGCATAGGATAAACTCACTTATACTACCACCGATGGCCAAGGCCAGCGGCAACTATATAAATTCTATAATCGCTTCATTAGAGGCAAAGGCAAGTGGAGCAGATGAGGCAATACTAACATCAACTCATGGCTATGTTGCAGAAGGAGCTGCAGAAAACATCTTTATGGTGAAAGATGGTTTGCTTATAACCCCTTCCCGTGAGGCTGATATACTTCTTGGCATAACGAGAGACTCTGTAATAAAGATAGCTGAGAGCCTGGGCATAGAGGTTATTGAGAGAAATATACATAAGGAAGAGCTCTATACATGCGAGGAACTCTTTTTTGCAGGAACCGCAGCTGAGATAACGCCGATAGTAAGTGTCGATTCAAGAGTTATAGGAAGTGGAAAGATTGGCCCTATTACAAAAACAATAAGCGATAAATATTTTGAGATAGTGCATGGTAGGGATATACTCTTTAAAGAATGGCTAACCTATGTAAATGAAAAATAATCAAGAAATCGAGAAATTTCAAAGAAGCTTAAGGCTCCTTGTAAATTGATCTATCTCAACGCTTTTCCAAGGACCTACCCCAAGTGCTGTTATAGTTCCTGGGGGTAGTTCTGTCAAACCGGCATCACTTACAAGCACAGCTGGTATATGTTTATACCTAAACGCCTCGTATAGCCTCTTAAGAGCTTCTTCGCCATCTAGCTTAAGCACGATCTTCTTTTCCCCTGTATCTAGCCACGTTCTAGTTATCTCTTTATTCTGCTTCTCTGCTTCGAAGTAGCTCATTAGCGATGCGTGCGCAACCTGTGCACAGAGCTTGCCCTTGCTCATTTCCAGATCACTCCTTACAATAATTACTTGCTTTACTTCTTCCACACAAATACCTCACTAACAAATATTTTTACTATTTATTTTACTATTTAATCATTTTATTATTTTATATACCTCCTCTCCTTTGTTGACCTTGCATCTAACTAAAATGCCAACCGAATCCCCTTCCTTTGCGAGGCTCACATCCTTTCTATCTATCTGCATACTCTCAACCTTCTGCCTTATCGCATTTTCTTCGTTTCCTATTTCTATTATATCTCCTACAGCCAGCGGACCAGTGAGCCTTACCGCCGCTACGCCTAATC
>Ga0208006_100416_pt1 | contig 16639 bp, 17 predicted proteins | sample ECH_Bnyco_MetaG_FD_187131 | JGI IMG/M metagenome (GOLD analysis project Ga0208006, IMG submission 187131) | Hot spring microbial mat communities from Yellowstone National Park, Wyoming, USA - ECH_B nyco_MetaG (SPAdes) (version 2) | ecosystem: Environmental > Aquatic > Thermal springs > Hot...
GTAGCCCTACGTCGGGCATTAACGGGGTGCGTGAAAAGAGAGGTATATAAGAGTCACAAAGGGGGCTATCCGTCCCCGCCCTCACGGAGGGGGTCTTCCGCCCCCCTTGAACTCCCGTTAAGATAAACTCTTTAGCCTCGCGGCCTTCCCTGCTCCCATTTTGTCCACACTTAACAAGGTTACAAAGAAGGGGCAGGGCGTAAAGCCTCCCCCTTCTATGGTCGAGGATGGATAATCCTTAACGATTTTTAAAGAAATGGCGACGCTATATCGCCAGGTCACCTATTACTCGAATTTACAATACTCGCATTGGGGGAATAGGAGCCTCGTTACTCTAATCAGGCACTCCTCCTTGGGTCCATCACACTCCATTAATTTAACATGGGTTTCTATGGCCCATCTCACTAGTTCTGAAGTTAATTTAGGCACAATAAGAACATTGAAGTTCTCACCTTTTTCCCTACTTATTATACCGTCCTCGGATACCGAGTAGATTTCCCCGTTCTGCAATTTCACTAAGACTTTCACAGAATACTGAAAGAGGGTAACTATAAAAACAGTGTGAGAGCCATTTCCCTCGATATACTCCTTGTTTCACTCAGCTCCTAGATAGGATGCTTCACCCGTTCTAGTAGGTCTATCTCAGCTATAAACCCGCCAACTCCTTCTCTCGTTACTATTCGGCCAGAATCATATCATTGGGACTGAGGTTAATGTGGTATCCCTAAAGCCACGTCTACTATCACACCCAAACCTAGAACTACGGAGGAGTATATGTTATAGTAGAAGGCCTTTCCGAAGTTCCCCCTTTTTGCCAAAAGATATGCCCTGAGCATTATGAGGCCGTGTATTACCGTTGCAGCATAGGATATGGGTCCCAGGGAATATAGGAAGTCCCCCACTATCGCCAGTATCACAGATCCCAGTTGGTTTGCTCCGGCGAAGGTTAACGCCCTACCTCCCAGTACCACAGCGAAGCTGTGAAGGTTATTGGTCCTGTCGAACTCTGCGTCGGGGATATGGTTGTAGAGATCGAAGCCTATAGCCCACAGGACGGTGGAAGCCACGAAGTACCAGGGGATCCTCTCTGCAAGGATATTAACACCGAACCCACCTAACGATGCCACTGCACCACCGAAGACTGCTAACCCTTGTATTGAGGCTAGGTGGTAGTTAGCAAGTGAGGTATACCTCTTCATATAGGGGTAAGTCATGGTGACCGCAGCAACTAAAGGCGAGAATACTAGGGCCCAGAAGTTAAGTAGGTAGGCGGAGGCGAAGAATCCGACCAATCCCGCTACGATCATTAGCTTCGCCTCACTCACCTTTATCCTACCCGTCACCAGAGGTCTAGTCCTAGTCCTAGGGTTCATCGCATCTATTTCCCTATCGGCGAGGTTGTCGTTGGTCATACCCGCCATTCTCAGGAAGAACAGTGAGGTGAAGACGAGCACCAATTCCCTTGCAGTGGGAATACCCCTCAGTCCCACGAAGGCACCTAAGTAGGCCATGGGTAAGCTGAAGAAAGTCTGCTCTATCCTCAAGAACCTCAGGATCACGTAGAGTTTACCCCGATTGGTTGCTGAAGCGCCAGGATCCCAGGATGCCATCCCTCTCCTCTATGTTACCTGGCTTAAAAGCAGAACTTGATTTTTGAGTCAAAAAGTTGATTCGACGCTGAGAGGAAAATTTCCTCTTTTGGGCCAAGGAGTAGATGGGGGAAATTCCTGAGATCAGAAAGTGGCTAAGATCTCCCCTCGGTTAAAGTGCTAACAATCGTCTAAACTTCGTGAACAAATTTATCTTAACGGGGGTTAAGGGGGCGGAAGTCCCCTTCCGTGAGGATGGATAGCCCCCTTATAGGAACGTTTTTATACCATAACTCTAGATAAATTATAGGCCTCGACTGAAAGAGCTGAGGTTGTACCCTCGGGACTGGGGGGACTCACGCCTGTGGAGAGCAGACCCTCCGTAACCCCACACGGGGTTCGCGGAACGGTTCCATTCGATGGGACCTCCGCTGTGGGGGGATCGAGGTCGCTCTGAGAAGCAGGAAATCTCCATCGTGAGGTGGGGATGCCCCGTTCGTTAGGGCGGGTAGTTCACATATTTTGAGGAGCACAAACCACTGTGATCAAGGAACTACAACTAGTGTTAGAGCATTTCGACGATTGGACGGTACTGACTTCCTCCCCGCCCCGGAAGGGTTCCCTCCCAGGGAGTTCATAGTTCCCACCATCGGTTCGGGACTACACCCCTGGTGGGCAGTCGGGGGCGCCAGAACTCCCCCCAGTGGAGGGGACTTTCATCCGTGAAGTCCACTCCCTTAAAGAGGAGAGATATTAGTTTGCTCCTCCCTCAGTCCCATTGAGCCCTCAATCGAGCTGGGGAGGAGCATCGTTAGCGTCACTGAAAGGAATTTACAGCAGTTATGGGATTTTTCGTTAGGTGTAGCCTTGAAGTCAAGGCAAAATCTAATAACTGCTGGAATTTAGAAGAACTAATATTTAAATTGGGGGCTATCCATCCCCGCCCCTAGAAGGGGCGAGGCTTTCCGCCCCTTAACCCCCAGTTTCTGTAACTGAGGACCTAGACAGGATCTCGCTGAAGTCGATCGGATTTACGCCTAGACCTCCCAATTACAACCTAGAGGTGCTTCTGGCCTCAGGGGACAAAGGCCAGCCGCTAGAACTCACTGAGAAGCTCCGCAAGAGGAAATTAAATGCCACCAGGAAGGTCCTCTACCTCAATCGCAGCCCTAACGGCAATACAGCTGAGATCGCCATGCTGGGCGATTTCCAATCCTCCATAAGGCGTAGACTAATAGAGGGGGGAGTGATTTTTAAGAAACTGGAAATATCAGGGGGCTTTGAGTATTACACAGTGTTCTCGTTAATGTGCGACAAGGAATGTTTGAGTGATCTGAGGTTGGACCTATCGTCGTGTCCCAAGGTGTTGGAGTTCTCCTATTTCCCAGTGAATCCCCCATTAATGGGGGAAATGACCCTTACTCCGCAGGAGAAGAGGATCGTTAGGATCGCTTATGAGAGGGGGGACTGTTCAGCGTTCCCCGTGGGGTGACTCTAGAGGAGTTGGCTAGGGAGTTCGGCATGACCAAGAACACTCTCAACTACCGCATAAAGAACGCCGTTAGGAAGATTCTGAGGAAGTATTTATCTTCATGATCGAGGGTTTCCCTCTGAAGCGAGGCTATGTCCAATTCCCGTCTGCCCTCTGCGTGTCCCCTTATTCATATCCGAGCGGAATCTAGTCCTTCCGTTCGTCCCTACGCTATTATTCCACTCATTTCATTCAACCTTGATCAAACGTAGGGACTTAGCCCTCGATCACCCACTCAACCTAAGGACGGGCGGGTCGTGAACCATGCCCAAGGGCGCGGGACTCACACCTTCTTGATCCCACCCCTTTGGGCAGAGCCCACATGGGTATGGGGGATCACCTCCTCGTCGCTAGAAATCCAGAACAGGATCTTGGCTTTCTATAGGGGTTTCCTGCTGATGAGCAGCTCCTCCCAGGATAAGTGGCATCTTTACCCCTTCATGGAGGGTTACAGCCCGGAGGACGGGAACCCCTTCCACATCGGGGGAGTGAGGTCCCAGAAGGTCTACGGAACGGCGTTCCCTTCGTAGCCTTAAATCCTTGGGATCACCTGAGGGAACTAACCTCAAGGGGGGAGATCGCTGTACTCTTGAGAATGGACGGAGCTGTACCTCAGTTAGTAACCTCAATGGGCTACGTATCTGGAATGGCGACTGACGGTAGGTACCTTTACCTCGGGACATCTTACGCTGATCACACAGGTGTCTACACTTACAGAGCGGGGGACGGCGGCGTATTCGCGTTACCTATCTCTGAGCTTTTCAGAAAGCCGTGGAACCCCATGAGGTTCACCATATGAGAAGGTCCATACAAACTGGAGTCGAGCGGTATAAAGGGGTGGTTTGGAGGAATTCCCCTCAAGGGCTTCTCGATCAAGCGACTGAAGGTTCACGTGGACTCAACATGTGAACTCAGAGTCAGGGAGTACTCCTTAAGGCCGAGGTTCTTTGAGGACAACTTCCACCTCTCATCTAGGTGGAATAGGATAGACCTATCGAATTACTACGATATTGTAGCCTTTGGACTGTCCGCTGAACAAGGGGATCTATTGGTTGAGGTGATCTTGGAGCCTTAGCTGTCACAATTTAAACGTGGTAACCAGGTGAGTATCATGAGTTCAGATGACCTAGGAGAGGTAAAGGAAAGGCTAAAGTATGTGAAGGTGATCGACGTTCACAATCACCTGAATCCCGCCTCTCTCACATGGGAGCTTCGAGGACGTGCTCTTCTATCATTATGTGGTCATCGAGCTCAGATCAGCGGGGATGCCTGAGGAGAAACTCTTCAGGCTGAAGGGAGAGGAGAGATTGAGGGAGGCACTCCCTTACTTCAATCGCATTAGGAATACCTCCACGTTCTGGTGTTTGAGACAGATCCTAAGTGAACTTTATGGAATTGATGTGAACTCGATCGACTATGGGAACTACAGGGAGGTAATGGAAGAGCTAGAGAGTACAAAGGGCGACCAAGGTAGGGCTTTGAAGATCCTAAAGCTCAACGTGGATAGATCTCTGCCCACCTTAACCCTTTGGAAAAAGTACCCAGCTTCGACGGAGACCTTTTCAGAGGAGCTCTCAGGGTTGACCAATTGGTATCGGAGATCTCCGGGGAAATCGTCAGGAGGATGCAGGGGATCACTGGGATCACAATAACCACTCCACGTTCAATCTATGATGTTCTCCACGAGATAGTATCACCCTTCGGTGACAGGGTGAGGACGTTAACGCTGAGCCTTAAACCTGAGGAAGTCTTCCTTCCCTTGAACCCAGAGGACGACCAAGTTTCACCTCACTTGGAGACCCTTAAGGAGAAAGGGACCTTAAGCAGTGAGGGGAAGACCTTGATTTCTGCCTTTCTATTGAGGCGACTACTCGAGGTCGCCGAGAGTAGGAGGCTAGTGGTGCAGCTAATGTTGGGCGTCACGAGGCCCATAGCAGGAGCTTCGCCGCCTGACTACGCCCTAGTGGAGTTCAACCCCTCCCAGTTACGCTACCTGACTCAGGTCTTCGCGAGGTTCAGGGAAGTTAACTTCGACCTCCTAGTGGCTGATCCTCTCCTTCATCACGCATCTGCTGTAATAGCCAAGAACTACCAAAACGTCTACCTTACGGGATACTGGTGGTACTCTCTTTACCCTGAGGTGATGAATGCAATTCTCAGATTGAGGCCCGAAATGTTACCTTACACTAAGGTGGGCGCTTTCTTCAGTGACGCTTATGTAGCCGATTGGATGATCGGCAAAATCCAGCTAGCCAAGAGGGTTTTGTGGAATGTTCTGTCCGAGTTAGTGAGGGCCGGGTTCCTAGATCCTGAGCTGGCCTTGGAGGTGGCTGAAGCGACTTTGAAGGAGAACCAGAGGAGGTTATACGGCCTTTGAATGGATCTCAAATCACGTTGTAGAAGGGAATCCTCAACTTTTCGACGCGTAAATTATTGTCACTGGGTTCTCAGCCTTGAGGATGGTCAGCTTCCTGAGGTCCTCTCCAACCTTTTTGCCCCTCGCTAATGAAATCGAGACGACCTCGTAATTACCGAAAACCTCGTCCACCCACTTGATCGCTTCCGCAGGACTCTCCACGGTGACCGTGTTTATAACAACCCTCCCTCCTCGCTTGAGCGAGGAGAAAGCTAGTTCAACTGAGGACCTGAGGTCAAAGGTTCCTCCTATGAAAACGTTATGGAAAGAGGAGGTTCTGACTCTGAAGTAGGTAGATATCGCGTTAATTAACTCAAGGTCCCTTAGTCTTCCCTTAGCCCTCCGGGCGAAATCCCAATTCCTCTCTAAGCTCACCACATAGCAACCCAGCCTCTGAAGCTCGTAGGCGACCGCACCTGTTCCCGTTCCCACCTCGAGCACTTTGCAGCCCCTGAAAACTATCATTTTGCTTATGGAGACCGCCCTGATCTCCTGCCTAGTTGGACCTGGTACCTCCAGGTCCTGGAATATTTCGTCGTTATAAAGGGGAAATATCCTGGGTTCCTCCCGTTCGTTCACGCTCAACTTCAACTCTTCAGGATAATTAAAGGAAAGTCAGCTAGAAATCTTCGGCAGCTGGGTGGGCAGATCGGCTGAGGGAACTCTTAATTAGTGGTTCTACGCTATAATTCATTGAGGATAAATTGAAGATTGAGGCAACGGAATCCAGGTACTTAATAAGGCGAGGAGGGAAGTCCCTATTGGTAGAGGAGTTAAGGAACAGCAGAGGGGAGAGAGTCCTGTCAGTGCAGGAGTTGAGTTCTATCCTGGTGGATGAGGAATCTTATTGGGAGCCAGACACCAAAGACGTCAAGGAAGTGGATTTCAACGATCTGCCAGCCAACGTGAAGAGGGCGCTGAGAGGTCTCAAACTCAAGTGATGCGTTTTCCAAGCTCCTGAGGATTATGTTTCCCAGCATAGACGTCATCCAAAAGGTGGGGAGTGGATTATAGCGGGGCCGAATCTTTTTTATTTTTCTAAAAATTAGTTTAATTGGCATCCTCTCTATGGAGATCACACACTTTGCCTCCGATTTTATAAATTGGCATTTATATACCTAATTGAGAAAGAGATGGGGGGTTCTTAAGTTGGAGAACTTTGACTTCGTCCTAACGACGGATAGGTGCATGATGACTAACCACCACGGTAAGGAGTTCCTGGGATTTATGGCCACAGGTCCTGCCATAGGACTTCCAGAGCCCGTGTGGAAGTGGTTAGCCTGTCCCAAGATGAAGACGGACGATGTTGGTAGGCCTTGGCAAGCACCTTATGGGATGAGAAAGGTGGAGGCCAAGCTCATAGACGCTGGGTTCAGGGCTGCTATAATAGACCCTGACCACATAGGCAAACACCTCAAGCACGCTAAGGCCTTAATGTTCTCCCACCATGATTACTTTGCCTTTGGTCCTCCCTCCTCGACTTGGTGGGGGATAACTAAGAGGGAGCCAGTGAACTATAAGAGTTTTCAAGAGCTCATAGACAGACCAGAAATAGCTCAGGCGAAGAGGAACGGTACTAAGATAATAGCCGGAGGTCCTTCGGTGTGGCAGTGGCTCTGGCGCGAGGACATGATAGAAAAGGTGGGGGTCGACACGCTGTTCGATGGGGAAGCGGAGAGGGTGCTACCGAAGCTGGCTCAGGCCGTCATCGATGGCGAGCCTCTGCCGAAGTATGTTTATGTAGGTGCCTCAGAGGCTCCTAGCCTCGAGGAGATCTCGGAGATAAAGGGAGCATCAGTTAACGGAATGGTTGAAATAATGAGGGGGTGTGCAAGGAGTTGCAAGTTCTGTTCCGTCACCTTGAGACCCACTAGGTATTATCCCCTGGATAAGATCGAACGTGAACTCAAGGTCAACGTTAAGGCAGGAATAAAGGACGGGATTATACACAGCGACGATGTCCTCTTCTACGGCGCGGTGGGCATATTCCCAAAACCCGAACCTCTCATAAAACTCCATCAGTTAGTGAAGAAGTATTACAGAACCATGGCCTGGAGCCACGCGAGCCTCGCAGCCATAAGGTTCTCAGAGGAGAAATACGGACTCATTAGCAAACTCTCCGAGATAATCTATGACGGTGAAGAACAACGATACTTGGGGGTGGAGGTAGGCATAGAGACTGGTTCCCCTAGACTAGCTAAGGAGATCATGCCCGCTAAATCTTCCCCATATAAACCTGAGCAATATCCGGAGACCGTAGAGGAGGCCTTCAAGATAATGCATGAGCACTCCATAATACCCGCTGGGACTATGATAGTGGGTCTGCCGGAGGAGACCGAGGACGACGTCTTGAGGACCATAGAGTTGGTAGATAACCTTAGGCCGTATAGGAGCATTCTAGTCCCCATGTTCTTCGTCCCCATGGGTTTCCTGAAGAACAGGGACTGGTTCACGAGGATAAAGTTGAAGGACGAACACATACAGCTCTACAGGAAGGTGTTCTGGCACGATGTGTTCTGGGCCGAGAACATAATAAACACGTCCTACCTGAGAGGGCCTCTATACTGGCCCCTCAGGCTCACACTAAGGCTTTTCCTAAGAACAGCGAAGTCCAGGATGAAGAAGATCGAGGAGTGGATAGAGAGCCAAATGAAGAAGTAAAGCAAAGGGCAGTTCATGGCAAGGCCTATAATTTAACTACTCTATCCAAACTTTTTTGGTGATACCAACCACACTCCTCCCCCAGCTAGGCTGGTTCTCAATGGGAGCGGGGAGGGGCAACAATCATTTCTGGACTCACGTGGTGGTCTTTGGCTCACCAGCTTCCTCTCACCGGGAAGTATAAACGCTCACTGCGGAACCATGAGTTAGCCCATGGAACCCTTCTGGGGCAGAGAGGAAGTCAGGGTTAAGTCGAACTCTGGCTTAGGAGTTTTGGGCTCATTGTAGTCTCGTGAATTTAACCCCTAGCCCTTTGGCCTCACGAGGTGGCGGAGTAACCCGTTCACCCCTCTCCGCTCCATTAGCGGCACTAACCCCCTACTCCCCTCAGTGAGGGGGAACCCGCGCATCCTTCGTCGTCTCACCACACCCAGCCGGTTATACCCCACCTGTGAGCTAATGGACTTCACACCCCTCTGACTTAATGTCCATTATGAATTTCATGGCTTAACAGAACTGTTAACCACGGCTAGGTAGACTTCCCCTTAAGGTAGATTCGCCCATGGCTCGCTATCCATTCTCTATCACCCAAAAAAGTACAGCGAGTCCAGGTAAGCTGTGACAGCAAATAATAGTATTAGAAGGATAGGTATTATCGCGGTGTATAGTGGTACCCACCTAATGCCCCGTCTGTATAATGCAAGCCCTATTCCGCTTCCCGCGTGAAGGACGAAGAAGAAAGTCAGGGGTATTACTAAACCGAAGTGTAAAGTGAGGCTGAGCCCCCTGGTGAGGAGTCCAAAGGTGATGGCTGTCACGAAGCTAGAGGTCACGGGACCCGCTCCGAACCCCGTTAATCCCTCCAGCAGAAATATGGCCAATAGGAACCAAGCAGTCCTCCTCTGAAACTTGGGGGAGTATATACTTTCCTCAAATATCCTCGAGACAGAAGTGTATTTCCTTAGAGAGGAGGAAAAGAGCAGGATACCTGCGAAGGTCAAAGGGATTGAATGAAGGAAGAGGCCCAGGGAGGACAAGCCCACTGCAGAGAAGACGAGCGGATCCCTCAACCCTACTTCCTCGCCACGTCCGGATAGCCAAGGGATTCCCAGTAGCCTATGTAGTCCTGTTTCGTGATCCAGATCTTCGTGATCCACTTTGCATACTTATACCCCCACCACCTAGGTACTACTGCTCTCACCGGGAACCCGTGATCCTGAGGCAGTGGGTTTCCATCTGCAGCGTATGCCAAGAGCGTATCGGGTTCCATAGCCTTCCACAGCGGAAGATCTGTGAAGTAACCGTCAGCTGAGAGGAACACCACCTTCATCGCATTGGGCGAGGGATCAGCCGAACTCAGTATATCCTTCAGGGGGACTCCCGTCCAAGTTACACTGGCCCTGAGATAACCAGGATCTGAAACACACTGGATCACGTCCTTTACAGAGACACTGGGCATGGACGTGAGTTCATCATAGGAGAGTGAGAATGGGTTAGACACATCCCCATATATCTGTATTGCGAAATTGGACGCGGAGACCTGAGGCGTAGGTCCTATCTGCACTCGATACCAGTTACTTTCAGGACTCAACGAATCGGAGGTGGAGGTACTAATCGAGTGCAGGACTCTCCTGAAGGTTGGGGAAGACACATAGGATCCCGAAAGAGCCAGTGCTCCGCTACTAAGGAGAAGCTTGAGGAAGCCCCTTCTACCGCTTAACGGCACAGGCTCAAGCTATTTTGGTTAGAAATTAACTTTTCCCCAGATCATCCATTATAGTCTCCCTGGCGTCTGGACATGTAACCGAGCTGAGTTACAGAAGGAGGGGTTAAGGGGGCTTAAAGCCTCACCCAGGGGACGGACAGCCCCCATTAAATACCTATTTCAAACTTTTCCAGTGGAGTTAATGACGCTCCTCTCCAGCTCGGTTCAGGAAATGGGACTGCGGGAGGGACAACTAACATCGCCCTATTCCCTCTACCACATGACGGATCCTCGTCCTCTCTTTCTGGATCCAGACTCAGGGGAGGTACGCCTCTGACCCACCCAGCTGCCGCCAAATGGGGGATGTAAACCCTCACGGTGGGAACCATGAACCCCTCGGGAGGGAACCTTTCGGGCAGAGAGGAAGTCAGACGAAGTCAAATATGGAATACTTACACAGATCTGTCTAAAAGGTTTAAATTTTCGTATTTCCTAAAGCACCTAATGCGAATATCAGTGGTCTCAGTGAAGGGTGGAGTGGGGAAGTCTACCATCAGCTTCCACGTGGGTATTACAGCTGCTAGGGCGGGCCTCAGGACTCTGATCATAGACAGGGACCCTACTGGTTACATATCCAAGAGGATGGGGTTGCAGACTCAGGGTCTGCTCCACTCGACCATTACCGGAGAAATGGAACCCTTTTACGCTGAAGTGAACGTGGGCAAGGGAGTCCTGGGAGTTCTACGAATCTACCCTGACTCTCCACTGCTTTTCGAAGAGGCCTATAAGGTGCACAGAGACCCAACACTGAAGCAGAAGTTTTACGGGGATTACAAATCCTTCCTACAGAACCACGACTTCTCCCTTTACCTAGTGGACAATCCTCCAAACATATGGTGGTCAGATGAAGTGGTAATAAACGAGTATAACAACTTCGTTGAAGCCTTACCCAAGGTGAAACCCTACAGGCTTTACGTCTCAGATCCCTCCCCAATGGGAATTACGTCCTGCTTGAACTATGCTAAGAAGATAGAGGAGTATGCCCCCACAGAGGATCCACCAATAGGATTAGTGGTGAACATGGTCCCTCCCTTTCCTGACGAACTGGAGCTCGCAAAGAGGGAGGCAGTAGGAGCGGGTAAGGAGCTTAGGGTTAAGGTGGTTGCAGTGATCCCTTTCGACGAGAGGCTTTACAGTTACAGGGTCAACAGAATGGGAGAGTCCATGCCTGAGCAAATAGAGGAGCTAGCTAAGGCTCTGTTGAATCCAGTAAGAGAACTCATAGTAATATAGTCCATAGGCCCCTCGTTAAACCAAGGTCTTACGGAAGTTGAGTACCCAGGAGAGCTTCACGTGGAAGGGGCTAGGCTGTTCCCTCTCCAATACTAGACCCTTATCCCCAACCAGGCTCTTTAACTCAGCTGGATTGACCTTGTAGAACCTAGAATAGGGAGTGCCACAAATGGTATACGCATAGGTGGGGTAGAGCTTGTAGACGACATCCAGGAAAACCTCCAAAGGTTCCTTAGATATCACAGTCAGGGGCTCAGCGTCGTTTTCCTCAATAATCGTGACCCCCTCCTCTATACTGTAATCGGTGAGTTTTGGATCAAACGTATAGGTAGAGTGGACTGTGAGCATTCCGTCAAATGTCAGGATCAACGAAATGGGTTTTAGCTCCATAAGCCTCTTCACCTCCCTTAGGACTTCAGCCTTCTTGATCACCCTATCGGCAGTATAGACCCTGGAGGGTTTAGGGTAGAGCTTCAGCTTTGCTGATGTTATAGCTGCCAGTTTACCTTTACTTCCCACCAGGAACTTGAACCTGGTCTTGAAAAAGGGAGTCACCCCTTCCACATATTCCACGTTATCGAAAGGAGGGCCGTAAGCCGTTGAGAGCGTTGAGGGCTCGTTCAGAGCTATCATGCCCCCTAAGGTTCCGGAATAAAGGAAGGGCAGTATTAAGTCGGAGGAGGAGGCCTCCTTCCTTATTTCCTCCACTATAGCTCCAGCCTGCGCTTCGACACTACCTCCTGAGATCTTGAAGTAGTTCATCTCCTTCATGTAGATTTGCACCTCGCTCTCCCTGTAATTGGAGTGCTTACCCGTCCCATAAATCGCAACCCTCTTCCCCTCTCTATACGCCTTCCTCAGGATGTTGAAAACGTGTACATCATTAGCGGGGTAAATGGTCTCAGCCACATATGTTATATTGTAAAATAGAAGTTATAAGGAGGGGGATCCGAGAGCCCTAGTGGATTCAGGGACAAGAAACACGTTGCGGATTTTAAGCCCGGCTCTGATCCGAAAGGGTGGACGAGTTACTCAATCTAGTGGCGGAAATGGTCAGAATACCCTCAGTCAACCCTCCGGGGGGTAGCGAGCTGAGGAGAGCTTCTTCATTCGTGCTGAACTGGTTAAAGGAAAGGGGAGTTGAGGCGAGAGAGGTGGAGTTCAACCAGGGTTGGCCCTTAGTTTTGGCTGAGATCGGGGAGGGACATAAGAGGGTAATGCTCAACGGCCACTTCGATGTAGTTCCACCAGGGGATCTGACCATGTGGTCCTTCGACCCGTTCTCTGGTGCGATCCAAGAGGACAGGATATTGGGTAGAGGGGCCTCGGATATGAAGGCTGGCTTGGCCGTGTTCATGAAGGTCATAACCGAGGTAGAACCTGGAGAGTGCACATTAACTCTAGCAGCGGTTCCGGATGAGGAGGTAGGAGGACGAAATGGATCAAGGATCTTAGCCGAAAGGGCCAATTACGACCTCGTCCTCATATCAGAGCCCACAGGATCAGGGCAGATTGCGGTGGGGGAGAAGGGATTGCTCCAAGTGAAGCTCATAAGGAGGGGTAAGACAGCTCACGGCAGTTTACCCTCCCTAGGGGAAAATGCCATACTGAACCTGGCTAAGGACCTGGTTTCTCTCTCTAAGGTCTCAGAGATCTCATTCCCTACACCTCCTGACCTCTCTGGAGCATTGATCAACTCGATTAACATAATAGGACCAGATGTGGGCAAGATATCCTATAATCCGGGGGTGATTCGAGGGGGAGTGAAGTTGAACGTTGTTCCGGATTACGCCGAAGCTGAAGTGGACATGAGGATCCCCCCAGGAGTTAGCGTGGAGGAGGGGATCAGAGTGGTGAAGAGCTTAGTGGGAGCCCAGGTGATCCCCTTGGACCTCTCCGAGCCCAACTACACCTCAGGGAACGCGGTGAACCTACTTGGGGATGTGATAAGGAAGGTGCTCGGAGTCGAGCCTAAGGAATATATCTTCACGGGTGCAACTGACGGCAGGTTCTTTAGGTTCAAGGGTATCCCCACGTTGGTTTATGGACCTGGGGTCTTAGGAAAAGCCCACTCCTACGACGAGTATATTACCCTGGACGAACTGAGGCGGGTTTACCGAGTTTATAAGGAATTTTTAAGGGAGTTCTGCGCTTGAAGATAAACTGACTTTCTCTCGCGCGAACTTAACTAAACCCCTATTGCTGTGGTCTCTTGACTGGGTGTATGAACTCCTTTGGGGAGGTCTGGAAGAGCTCAAGGTATTTCCTGAGCACTCTGGGGATCTCCACTACCCCTTCCCTGTCCTGGAAGTTCTCCAGGATCGAGGTTATGGTCCTGGAAGTAGCCACTGCAGTACTGTTCAGAGTGTGTACATAGCCTTTCCTGTTATTCTTCCTATCCACGAACCTTATCCCCATCCTGTAGGCCTGCCAGTCGAGGCAATTGCTGCAGCTCACCAGCTCCCTGAACCTTCCCTGGGCTGGCATCCAGCCCTCCAAGTCGTACTTTCTGGCTGCGCATGCTCCCAGATCTCCGGTGGCTATATCGATCACCCTATAGGGTATTCCCAGTCCCTTGAATATTTCCTCGGCATTCGAAAGCAGCTCCAAGTGAATTGCCCAGCTTCCCTCTGGCATGGAGAAAACGAATTGCTCCACCTTGTGGAATTGGTGGACTCTGAATATGCCTTTCACGTCCTTATTGGCTGCCCCTGCCTCCTTGCGAAAGGCAGGGCTGAAGCCAACGTATTTGAGGGGGAGCTCTTCAGCCTCGATGTCCTCTTTAAAGTGGAGGGCAGCTAGAGAATGCTCAGCTGTGGAGATCAGGTAGAGGTCCTCTCCCTCTACCTTATATATGGCGTCCTTAAACGTGGCCAAGTCTATGACCGACCTCATAACCTCTCCTTTCAGCATATAGGGAGGGATCACGAGCCTGTATCCCTTGCTGGTCATCAAGTCCAAAGCATACATTGTTAAGGCGAAGTCCAGCCAGACTAAGTCGCCGAAGAGGTAGTAGAACCTGGAACCTGCCACTTCCCCTGCCTTGAGCGTATTACCCAGTTTGAGTACTCCTTCCATGAGATCGGCGTGACCAATGGGCTTCCACTCTATAATCTCGTAGTCTACGCTGAGGCCTCCCAGTTGGGACAGGAAATCGTTGAGGTAGCCCTTGAAGACCTTGGGCTTGCCGACTACCTTCAATACCTTAGAGTAGGTCTCGTCAGGTCCCACAGGGGCTTCCTCACTGACTAGGTTGGGTATCTCAAGTAGTAAGGATTCCCTTTCCTCCTCAATGGACTTCAGCTCACTCTCCTTCTGTTGGAGGACTTCAAGGAGTTTCTTCGCCTCTTGGATCTTCGCTTGTCTCTGATCTTGGGGGGCCCTACTCACCTCCTGGCTGAGCTTATTGTGTTCATGTCTTAACTTGTTGATTTCGTTCAACTTCTGCCTCCACTTGCGATCTAACTCCACTATCCTATCCACTATGGAGACGTCAATGAATCTCCTCTTCAAGTTGTCCTTTAGTTTGTCGGGGCTGTTCCTTATGAGATCCAATATACTCCAAGACATGCTCAGACACTGTGGAGGTGACCTAAAAGCGGTTTCGCTTACTTATCCTTCTGAGACTCCTCGGGCATACCATAAGTCTGTATCCACATCTCCACCATATCATATCCGTAAATCTTCTTGAACCTCTCCCTGCCCTCCGGCGTCATCTTGAGTGGAGTCCACTGCGTCTCCAAATCTAGGTCGACCTGAACTGATTTGGCCGGCACCGCCTCCTTAACCACAGTTTCCACGGTGTAGACCAAATCGTCTATGACGGGGCACCCTGGGGCAGTTAGACCAAGCTTTAAGTAGACGTTAGCCTCTTGATCTATCTTCAGTTCGTATATTAGACCCAGGTTCACTATGTCCACGGGTATTTCAGGATCGTAAACCTCGGTAAGGGCACTCATTATCTTCGACTTCCATTCCTCCACGTTCACCTTTGTCATATAACTCACTATACAGGTACTTTTACCTTGGATCTATTTATTTTGATCGTAGAAAGGAAGTTGGTTCACGAGAGCCGTGGTTAACAGTTCTGTTAAGCCATGAAATTCATAATGGACATTAAGTCAGAGGGGTGTGAAGTCCATTAGCTCACAGGTGGGGTATAACCGGCTGGGTGTGGTGAGACGACGAAGGATGCGCGGGTTCCCCCTCACTGAGGGGAGTAGGGGGTTAGTGCCGCTAATGGAGCGGAGAGGGGTGAACGGGTTACTCCGCCACCTCGTGAGGCCAAAGGGCTAGGGGTTAAATTCACGAGACTACAATGAGCCCAAAACTCCTAGTGAGATCTAGTTGGGTGAGATCTAGTTGGCTCTCTCTAAATGCTGAGTTTTGAGTGGAGTTTCAGTTAACACCCTTTCTCCAACCACGATTTCTCCTTTATACCTTATTACGAAGTTGGCTATCTCACCTAGTTTGATCATGGCTGTATTATCTCGTAACGCGTAGAATGTTAACCTCTCGAACCCTTTTTCACGTCCTATTTTAATCAGTTCCTCTATTATCCTTTTTCCAATACCCCTATTTCTATAACTCTTATCTACTATCAACGCGATCTCGCCGTCTTCGTAAACAGTCCCCTCACCTACCACTTCCTCTCCACACATAGCTAAAACGGTCACATGGTCTCCTCCTCGAGCCAATACCCGAGCATCCTCTTGGGATATCACATACATGTGGAAGAACCTGTAATATAGATCTTCCTGATCTAAACTGCTATAGAACCTGTAGATCTTCTCCCAATCCTCCGTAGTAGCTATCTTGAGTCTGAAATCCTCGCAGGGCATCTAACTCACTTGTTTAGACTTTAGAAGCCAAATTTAAAAAAAGCATATGTAAATTTATACACAGTCTTATTTATTTATGTCCAGGAACTCCTGAAGGGGGAACTTTGTATTGCCACGATCAAATAGAGTTTATTTGAAGATTTTCTTTATTAGGCTATAATAGTACTCACGTCCTACTACGAGCTCAGGGTTTTGGTATAAGCGAACATAGGAAAGTTTAAATATAAGGTCATTGAGTATAAATATGAGGTTGAGTATAATGAACACCGCAATACAGAGGGTTGAGAGGAAGGTCAGGGAGGAGAGGGGAGGAGAGGAGATCGGTTTGACCGACCTCCCTGAGGAGTACCTGAGGTTCGAGTTCCCCCAGGACTGGAAGTACCTTAGGGAGCTGAAGGAGAGGAAGTTCCTAACACAATACGGAATCCTATAGCATCCCGTAGTTCGATTTCAGTGTATTTTCTTGGATATTGTAATTTTATCTTCTTGGGGTTTGGGGGGCGTAAGACCCTCCCTAGGGGATGCCCCAATTTAAACATCGAGTCCCCTACGTCCGACCAATGCCCCACCGCGGGGTTTCGGTGCGTGCGCGGACGAAAGTTG
>Ga0208006_100418_pt1 | contig 16591 bp, 16 predicted proteins | sample ECH_Bnyco_MetaG_FD_187131 | JGI IMG/M metagenome (GOLD analysis project Ga0208006, IMG submission 187131) | Hot spring microbial mat communities from Yellowstone National Park, Wyoming, USA - ECH_B nyco_MetaG (SPAdes) (version 2) | ecosystem: Environmental > Aquatic > Thermal springs > Hot...
GTGCTCAGCGGTACTTCAAGCACTCTGGAGATCTCATCCTCATTCCGTTTGAGTAATTCAAGGCCTGCTCCACCTTCCGCCTGGGGTGCGGATGCTTCGGGTTCAGGAAGCCTATTACAGCTCCTGCGGAGGTACCTCTGCCCTCAATCTTATCTCCCTTAACGTGGTTGTTACAGAACGGGCAGAAGAGAGGGTTCAACTTCCTTGTTGCCACGCTTAGCCATGGGTAATACATGGAGATCCATAGTGTCATCATTAGCCTATCATAGGATTATGGCGTTCTCCTTAAGGTGTGGCGTTATTCTTTGTCAACTATTCTCGTCAGGTAGAGAAAAATTTTGTATGTTAATGACGACACTATGTGGAGACCATAGAAAAAAGTGATAAATGATGACACTATGGAATGACATCATTTCTTCCATTCTTGATTTCGGGGAGGTTTGTATTATTTTCGTAATTATAGATAAATAAGCTCTTAACCACATCAATAGTTAAGCCCCCAACTATAATAAGGAATCCGTCAAACTTCACTTCGTGCTTAGACCCCTGGTGAAATGGGCGGGAGGAAAGAGGTGGCTTATCCCGGAACTCATAGCGAGGTTGCCCCAGGGTTGGAGAAGGTATTATGAACCCTTCGCTGGAGGTGTTGCCCTCCTGGTGGAACTCTACAACAGAGGTCTACTACAAAGTGGAGTAATATCCGACACTAACCAAGAGCTGGTTAACCTATATTTAGTGGTCAAGGGAAGTCCCCATCAATTGATTGAAGCTCTCAAGGCTCTCCCCTACGGAAACAACCCTGCTTCTTACTACTCCGCCAGGGAAAGGTTTAATTCTTTAATGGGTAAAGGAGATCCCATTGAGAGGGCAGCCCTCTTCCTCTACCTCAACAGACATTGTTATAACGGGTTGTGGAGGGTGAACACTAGGGGAGAATTCAACGTCCCTTTCGGAAGGTATGAAAGGCCCTCCTTACCCTCCGAGGGCGATATCCTTAAGTTTCACGATATGCTTCAGAGGATCGAAGTTCGTAACGTAGACTTCGAAGACGCTGTAGTTGACGTTGGGAGGGAGGACCTGGTTTACTTTGATCCTCCCTATCAACCCATCTCTGAAACTTCATACTTCACCGATTACACATCGGAGGGTTTCACGATCAAGGATCAGGTGAGGTTAGCTAGGGTCTTTCAAGAGCTCAGCGACAGAGGATCCTATGTCATTCTCAGTAACTCTGACGTGGAGGAGATCAGGACTCTTTACGCAAAATTCCACGTGGAGGAGGTTGTAGCGAATAGGTTCATAAACAGTAAGACGGATAGGAGGAGGGGAGCGAGGGAACTGGTGATAACAAACTACGAGGTGAAGAGGAGATCACAGGGGGAGCTTCAACTAGAACAGGAAGAGTATTAGAGGACGTGATCGCGGGAGCCCTCAGATCCAACGGTTACACCTTCACCAGACAGGAGAGGGTTGGGAAGTCACTCTTCGGAGGTCATTATATTGCCGATCTTGTGGTGGAGTGGAGGGGGATGAAGTATGTGATCAGCTGCAAGTGGCAACAGGTACCTGGGACAGCTGAACAGAAGGTGCTCTACGAGATCGCCTCTCTCATTAAGGTAGTGAAAGAGGGAGGATTTGGGCTGGCATTCTTGGTCATAGGTGGCCCCGGTTGGTCGAGGCAATTCAGGGAGGCCCTGTTGGAAAACCTTCATGTCAACGTGTTAAAGGACGGGGAGTTGGTGAAAGTGGTGGACCTGGACCACATGGTGGCCATAATAAACAGAGGGTCATTGACCCCTTAATATGGGGACCCTCCTCACCTTTATCCCTAAGGCCTGCTCCACTGCGCTTGTGGCGGCTGCTGCAGCAACACCCACAGGAATCTCCCCTATTCCCTTGGCGCCAGATGGTGTGTATGGAGAAGGTGTGGGTACTATCCTCACCTCTATTGATGGAAGGTCCACGGCCCTTGGCATACCGTAATCATGAAGAGTGGCGTTGGTGGGGTTCCCCTCGGAGTAGAAGAGTCCCTCAGTGAGAGCGAGACCTATCCCATTGGCCGTACCCCCAGTCACTTGATCCCTCACCAGCTCCTGATCTATTACTGCACCAGGATCTATGAAGACTATCTGTCTCTCTACCTTCACCTCACCGTCCACAATCCTTGCGGCTGAGACATTACAGCAGAACGGATAAGCGTTGAACCTCCTTGGGTTATCCAAGGTGAACACATATTCAGCCTCCAACCCCTCCATCTCCAGCAGACTGGTCTCACCGTTGGTCGTAACTAGCTTACCCTTGCTATAGGTCGCCTGAGAGCCAACAACCTTCCTTGCCTTGGATACCAACTCCTCAGCTGCTCCCTTTGCCGCACCTGCACCGAATACTGCCATTCTACTCCCTCCGGGACCGAAGGATGGTACACCCTCTTCCAACTCCACCTCCAGGTTCGACGGGTCCAGCTCCAGGAACTTTGACACCAGCAGTCTCAGGGCATGTTCGTTACCCTGTCCCTCTGGACTGTAGCCCACCTGAACTATCACTTTCCCCCCTCTCACCCTTAACCTTAAGCCCTCTGAACCGGATGGTGTGCTTGGGTCGGTAGAGCACGCCACCCCAACAACGTATCCTTTCTCCCTTAGCTTCTTCGCCTCAGCTTCCGCTAGCTCCAGCAACCCTAAAGGATCTCCAGAGTCATATCTGAAGAGCTGTGTCTCGTAGGGGAAGTGTCGTATGAGGTTCTTTCTTCTTATCTCCACCCTATCCATCCCCAACTCATCTGCCAAAGCATCCATGGTCCTTTCCAGGGCCCAGGTGTGGGGTGGGGTTCCAGCTCCCCTGAAGGCACCGGGGGGATTCTTGTTTGTTGCTATCAACCTTACCTCGTACTTGAAGTAAGGTATCTCATAGGGACCAGTGAGGATTCCCAAGGGTTTGAATGCCTGTCCTCCGCTCCTCGCTGCCCCCACGTCCTCATCTACCCTCATCTCCACACCGGTCACCTGTCCGGTTTTTCGGAAGAAGGTCCTCACTTTGAACCTCCTCTCAGGTCCTGAACTGTTTGAGGCCTGAAAGTGTTCCGTCCTTGTCTCTGTCCATTTCACGGGAAAGTTGAACGTCTTACTGGCCGCCACCAGGGCCATGAGGTATTTTTGTATTGAGAACTTAGTACCGAAGCTACCTCCCGCCCTAATGGGCTCCATTTTCACGCTAACTCCCAGCGCCCTCTCCACCTCCTTTCCCAAAATGCCCGGTGCCTGGGCGTTGGAATAGATCCTGAATGAGCCTCCCTCCGGGACAACGAAGGCTCCGTAGGTCTCTATGGGATTACCTGCGCTCCTTGACCAGTATAGCTCCAGTTCGAGTTGTTGGTCCTGAGGTTTGAAGCCCATCTCAACTGTATTGCCCCCAACCAGGTTAGTCCCTAACTCTTCAAATATTAATGAATCGTTCTTCAACGCCTCATCCACATCGTTTATGGGCCTGAGAGGCTCGTAGTCCACCACCACTAGGTCAGCTAAGTCCTTGGCCTTGTATGGGTCGTCGGCTAACACCACCGCCACAGGATCCCCAACGTACCTTACCTTGGATGTGGAAAGCACCTCCACAACCGAACTTCCCTCCCTTTCCTGGGCTGAGATCTGCCCACTCCTCACCTGCTTCCCAGTGAGTACAAACCCTCCCCTTGACGTTGCGTCCGACGTATCAATTGACTTTATCCTGGCGTGTGGGTAAGGGCTCCTCACGAAGGCCGCCCACTTCCCTTGGAAGGGTAAGTCGTCTACGTATTTTCCCTCTCCTTTCAGTAAGGGTAGAAGTTCCTTCACTCGCATAGAAATAGAGGGCCTTTCATGGGTTAAAGGTTCTTGCGTTGAAGATCAGTTTAACTTGGTGTTAAGGAGGTGCAGGTTCCCTTGTGTCAGGAGGAGAGGATGTCTTCATGTGTACTTGAAGGACTCAACCCAAGTCGTTGGAACTGGCTAGTGAGAAACGTATACCTCATGGAGAGACTTTCATAGCCCATTCCATAGGGACGAAAGTAAGCCTGGGTAACCTCCTTCAATCCCCTCTAAGAAAATCAAAATCCTATAAGAGGTAGATTCTTCATCGGTATGGACGGAGTAGTTTGTGAACTAGGTGCTCATGCCCGTAAAACTTAGTTAATTCTACTTGGTCTTCCCCACCCACTCGTCCAATTGCCTTCAATTGGAGTCTGGGAGATTCAGCTTTCTGATCCTTCCATCCAATAGGAGTCCAACACAGATCGCAACCAGGGGTGCAATCAGATAGGTGGTAATGTTCACAGAGTCAAATATCAGTGCCGCTGCAGCAAGGGCCAGGAAAGTGATCGTCATTCCCCTCTCTCTTCTACTTAACCATACTGCAGTTATTCCTGAAGCCAAGGCTAGGGCGAATATGATGGGAGGCATCCAATCGGTCACCCCCAGTATCCCGAATGCGTAGGGAAACATAACTCCTATCGCGATCCCAAGTCCGGGTATAAGGTTCAGAGCCACCACAGCACCCACGACTAAACCTGCGGAAAGTGCCAAGATTACCACCCTCTTGGCTTTTGGAAATGCCCACACCAAGAAGGCTATTGAGGCCAATATAACGGAATATCCCATGGACTCGGCGGCCAGTAGTGAAATATAGCCAGGCGACGAACTTCCAACCAACTCAACTCCCCAAGTCCCCAAAAGGTATATGTATGCTAATATATCTGGAATTATAAATAAATATATCAACTTAGACATCTTACCAGCGGACAGCTTGAGTGGTAGCCAAAGATTGCGTAGTGTTAGCAAGCTATGAAGTTTCCTTTTGCTCAACGGCCATGGTTTGCAAAATGTGAATAAGCCCGCTCTTTCAAGGAGAACGTCTCATCCCCGTCATTTGTAGGCCAGTGTTAACATTATGAAAAATTGGGAAATGAAATCCTGTTTTGGATGTGGCAGTGTGTATGACAGTCTTAAAATACGTTCACTCTAGTCTCTGAAGCACAATATGTCTTGGCCTACCCTCTACAATCGATTTCCCATATTCTACTGTTTCCTTGTATTCTCTACTTAACGTAAATTTCCTAAACGCATCTAGGCTTTCCCACTCTGTGAATATGAGAAATTCACATGGGTTATCCATTGATCTATACAGTTTAGCGTCCACCATCCCAGAGTTAGTGGATTTGAGGAGCTGTAGTACCTCGCTGAACTTTTTGAGGAACTCACTTTCCTTTCCCTCAGCCACCACGTAGTTAAAGCCGACGTTTATCATGAGAGGATGTGGTAACCGAGGTTTTTCTGTTTTTCTTTGATGAACTCAGGATTGCTTGAAGAATGATAAGCCGTGATGGACTGAGATTCCCCAGCACACTAAACAATTTGTTTTCCTAACTAAGTCAATTTTTGTATTCATTGAGGTTTGGGGTCCGAAGTTCAAATGGATGAAGATATATGATCTCATAGAGGTTCTTGACTAATTGTTGCTCCTTATCTTCACCACTCTTGAGCTGAAGTTGACCCTCGGACCATAGGTGTAGTGAGGTGGGAAACCGTGAGGGAGGGTCCGAGGGATTCATCCTCCATCCAACTCCGTTGTTCAGTCCTGCCACTTGAAAAGAAGAGTTGAATAGCTTACATTTTAATTATAGAAATTTTAATTATAAAGTCATTTCCACCTATCGGATAATGAATAGAGAAGTTTTTTAGAGCGTGGGCTAAGTATAATGTATGTCGTTCTGTGAGTATTTTCCTATTATGACTCGTTTAAGCTCACAGGGGAAGAGGTTCGCCCTAGTTACCGTAATTCAAGGAGAGGCGGTCCTAAAATATATTATTTCCGACGGTAGAGTAATTTACGGTGGAACCGATCCCGTGGTGTTGGAGCTAGGGGAAAAGGCCCTGGCTCAGTCCAAGGTCATAGAAGTTGAGTTAAGGGACGGAAAGGCCGTTGCTGAGCCGGTGGAACCGAGACCCTCAGTTGTGGTTGTGGGAAAGAAACTCATAGCCAAGGTCACGGCAAGGCTTGCGAAAAGTTTGGGATACTCCGTTGCTTCCATTGGTGTTACTGACGTTGAGGCGGACTTCGTCTCGACTAACTTGAACGTGTTGGGGCAACTAGTGGATCAGGGCACGGCCGTTATCATAGCCAACGAAGGTGGCTCGCCAGATGACTCGGAGGCGGCCTTAATGGCTCTAAAGAAAGGTGCTAGGTACGTTGGGGTTCTTGCCAGTCAGAAGAGGGCTGCCCTCATAATGGCAGACCTATTGAAGCGAGGGGTTACAGATGAGGAGATGAAGGGGAGATTCTTCTCTCCCATAGGACTGGACATTGGATCCAGGACGGCAGAGGAGATAGCACTCTCTATCTTGGCTGAGGTGTTAAAGGTTTTGCGCGGGGGGACAGGAAAGCCCTATAGTGAAGTTAAGGATCCCAGGCCCCTATTAGCGGACGCAATTAACGGAAAATTGGAAGACGCCTGTGCCTTCAAGCCAGTGAGCCTAAGTTCAGATAATTTTGCATAAGGTAATATGTGCTATCCCAGGCCTTTTCCTTCGTCGGCAAGAACAACTCCCGACTTTCATTTATAGAAATTGGGGGGTTTGGGGGCGGAAAACTGCGCCCTTCACGGTAGGGTAGTTCACCTTCACAGGTTTAGGGAAGATCGTTGCGTGAGGGCATAGCGTCGTCACTGAGCTACTAAATTTTCTTCTATTTGGCGAGAACGATTCATAAGAGGTAAATAATGTTACACTCTAGAGGAGGACGTCTAACCCTATAATTCATAGGTCAATGTTAACACTATGCGTGAGGGAGAACACGCCACCTGTTCCCCATCTATAATGGGTAGGATGAACAAGAATTAAAAATACTAAAATAATAATCTAAAATTATAATAATTTTGAATTTATTTTTATATTGGAAATATATGAGGACATAATGAAGGATCAAATTATTTTGTTTTTATGCCATCAGATCAACAACACAATATGGAGTATTTTGGTTATATAATTGGTTCCAGGCAGAAAATAATAATAATATGAATATTATGAATATATACTTCTTAATGAATGGAAATATCTTCAATTATTCACTTGCTTCAGTACCATATAGTTGGAAAGGCTGTGGATATTTTGGATGTTCTACATATAGTGCATATGCAATACCACCAGCACCTCCTGGAAATATAAGTACAATAACAGGAGAACCAATATTTATACAATCATATATAAACGCATATAATACAGGGTTTAATCAACCACGTAATCGCCAAAGGGCCTTGTATAATTATCAATATTTTAATCCTGACGATATAGATGTTAGCTTTATACCTGGAACTTTTGGTTATAAGGAAATATATAATAATGCTCTTTCACAATCTTTTTATATAAATTACTTACAAGATGATGCAATTGTATATTCTAGAACTTCCTATTTATTTGTTTCAGCAGGATCGGGAGGGGGGTCAGGATTTATTTATTTAAATTGGATTATAGTAACTTATGGAGTACCGTATATTGTAAATGTATCATAAAAATCTATTGTTAAAAAATTAGCTAGAAGCATTATATGATTGCTGGGTATAGAGATAATTGTCAAGAGATGCACCAGCAATGTTTCCAGTTGCTCCATATGGAATTATAGTTCCATTAGATAATACTAATACATCTCCTCCGCCAAAGGGTCCATAGCGTCCATATACCATTGTTTGGTATGCTACAGTTCCTGTTGTGTTTGTCCATTGGAATAATGGCGAGTTTCCAGGTAATACTGCTGCATATGTTCCTGGTGTGTTCATTGCTTCTATGAAGTTAGGTACCCATCCTTGATATGTATAGAATCCAGCAATATTTCCTGGATTTATATTATTTGCTTCTATTACATAATATGTTTGTCCATTTATTGTTGCTTGTTCAATGGGTACTTGGCTCTTAATTGCATCAATTACATAGAAATCCTGTAAGTTTACATATTGTTGATTATTTACTGGATCAGTTTGTCCAACAAATTGATTATTCAGTTGATCTATTTGATTATGATTTTGTATTATTGTACTTGAATATTGACCATTCCATACTACATTATCTATTGTCTTTTCATCAGGTAATATTAAAGTACCTGTAGGATCTGTATGTCCATTATAATTTATTGTTTGGCCGTTTGGTACAAATGCTTCATACCCGGGTGAACCCACGTACTGCACAGGCACCCGGTGCAGTGTCGGTAGTAGTAAAACCAGGGTGGTGACGAAAACCACGACAACCACAACGCCAATGACCACGTACTTCAACGTACCCATAACACCACCAAAACAAACCCTTTAAGCATTACGGCCCAAACAAACCAAGCGACTGCTGAGAGGGATTACCTGCAGGGTTTGACCACGCCAGGTACCTCCAGGTACCCTAATCATGGTCGCTGGTAGGTGCTCAACCACACATTGGTTAACCCAGCCACCAAGGCACGGGGAACTAGGGCAATGGTGCATCGAGCATGCACACAGGGTTCGCCGTTGATAGGTGTTGGGGATGGCGTTAGGCACTACCTTGCTCAGCAAGCCCATAGAGCCTATACCTCCTACCGGAGACCTTCAACAAAGCCCGCTTGATAATCCTCTTACGAGCTAACTCGCTAAGATACGCGTTTAATGATGCCTTTGACCAACCCTTTTCACTCACAAAGTACTCAATCAATTCCGAGTAAGTAGCTATGTGGGTCGACTTCCTAACCAGGTACAAGACCAACTCCATCTTCGTTAGAGATTCTCCGGCTAGTCACAAGGAGACACCGCGGGACAGGTTTAATAAGCAATTGCCCAGCCTACACGATGCTTTGGAAGTGACGGACACGGCCTGCAAGGTAGTCGACCTAGGGAGGCCAGCATACAACATCCTTAGAATGATTGCGGATAGGCACGTGTACGCTAAGAGGATTTGGTAAGGTGCTCCAAGAACATTGAGCTAGTCAGCAAGTAGTTCATTAACAACCAGCTCAACAAGCTGGTTAGGAGTGGGCTCGTTGAGATGCAGGGCTCAAGCTCCACTCCAACTACACCTACACACTCACGCCAGTGGGATTCATGATTGCAGGCAAGCCCAGACTTGAGTCAGTTGGCACCACCTGACGCAAGACTAAACCCCACATAGTGGAGAACGGTTTTAGTTACTCAAACTCATACCAAGTCTAACTGTGACAGACCTCAAGAAGCCTCCCAATTATTATTAAAACTATAAGGCCCCAGCCTCTCCTCAGGAAGGCTATATGAGGCATTAGACAATGGGGCAGCCCAAGTTAGCGCCAGCCAAGTCAGCCCTGGGCGTCGCTAAGGTCGGTTAAGCCGTCTGAGACGGCTGTTAGCTCTGCCCGGCCTGACCTTGCGTGAGATAATACTTCTTAAGGATTGAGTAGCCCCCAGAGTACGCTACAGTTAGCCCTATGAACCACATCATCGAGAGCAAAGCGACAATCGGCGCCCCGCCGGCGAACCCCAGTAGCGGGTACGGGATAGCCGTCACAATCCCGCCGACCTTCAGCCTGGCGTTCTTATACTTAGACCCGACTAAGAAGAGCGAGGTCCCCAACAGTATGTTCCCTACAAGCATTAAGGGCGGGATCGCGTCGAGAACGGCCCCTGCCCTGCCTATCCCCGTGTAGGGCACGTAGCCGCCAAGGTAGGAGAGACCCTTGTACGTCCTGTAGACTCCATATATCAGCATGACGATCAGGGCTATGAGCACTATGAACAGCTTTTCTGTCAGCTCTGCCGAGTAAATGTACGACTGTACGATCGCAGCCATGAGCGTCTGCATAGGCGGGGCTGTCAGGGGCGGGGTAGGCCCTGGCGGTAAAGGCCCCGAGACTGATGACTCTGCCGCCATACTAACGATAAAGGAGAACAAGCCCACGACGAAGATGAAGGTGGCTATCCACGCTATCCCATATATTAGGTTCCCGATGCCTCTTATTTCGGGGTTCTGGTCATTGAAGGCCAGATGAACAACGTCCTTCTTGCTCTGCCTTTCCCTTTGGTTTTTGGACGGAGAATCACCATTCGTTGACAAGCACCACCTAAAACCTTTGGTATTGGTAAAATATATAAATTTTATAGTGTGCGTTTTCGACGTCACTTCTCCGTGGTCTCCTTGTCATACTCGGCGGGCTGAGCGAGCTCTGCAGCCTTTGCGTGATTTCCGCTCAAACTTGAGCGGAAACATGTTTACAGGGCTGATGACAGGCACGCAGGAGGGCTAGTGCTGACCGCTATAGTAGGCGCTCCCTCACGGCAGCTGGCCAGGGCGAAGAGCACGGCCAGGCCTTTAGGAGATTCAAGGAGTCCCTGCGGAGGGCTCCTCAGCGCTCCTCGTAGGGCTCTGTTAACCTCATAGCCTTGAGGCTCTCATATGAGTAACAATAATAACCACTGGTTGGCGGCACCACAGCCTGTGCATCAAGGCTAGAGGTGGTAAAAAAGAGAGGAAAAAGAGTTCCCTTTTATTTCCGAAAAACTAATTATTTGGTCTTTATTAACTGAGGTGGCAAATATTTAAGTAGCACATTATGTATGTCCTGGGGGTTTACTAAGGGCACTTGTGCTATTATATAAGACCATGTCCATTTTGACTTAGTAAATGTAATCTTAGTGTAATCTTTTCTTCCTTCTATTTCGACCTTCCTTAATTCATTGATAAGATAGCTCTTTTTAACTTTCAAGTTGGGGGATAGAGATACTGGGTTAGAAAACTCAAAAATCAGCTGTTTCATTTGCCTAGCCGCATCGTAGATTTTGGATTTTCTCATACTTTGTGCGATTCTCGCCCCAAACACACCACCGACACCAGGCAATACACCTAATAGCGATGCGGCTATAGCTGCACCTACTCCTGCTAATACACCAGCAACTGTTGCGTCAACCCCCGATAAGTCCTTATCAGTAACCACTTTGGTCAACAGTACCCTTTGATTAGTTATTATTAATGACCTAGAGTGCCATTCAATATCTCCAACTAACGGAAATAGTACTTTTATGCTCTCTTGCTGCATTAAAAAAATATTCACCCAAGCAATATATATAAACCTTGTGATCCGTCTTGCTTTGTGGACCTCTTCAGTTTATTCCATAAACATAATATGATACACTGAGGGTTTTTCAGTAATTAATATTTATTTCAACGTTGTTCACAAGCTCAAACCTTAATACCCGGAGCCTTACCGACTAAAGAATTAGCCAAGTGAACCATCCACGCGTAGGCCCAGAACTTGAGCTTAGCCTCAACCACTTGCCCTAGAAAACTTGTAGCGCTAACAGATTCCCCAAAGGTGCGTTTTACTGCAGAGAACAGGGACTCAACCCTCCACCTAACACCGTAACCCCTCTCCTCCCTCCAACGATCGTAACCCAACTGCTTGAACTCCCTCACAGCCTTTCTCCTAGCGGGATGACCGCGTCTAGCGTTCTCCCTAGGTGGGACGACCTCAACCCCAGTATTGTAAACCTCGTTGGCGTCGTAAGCCTTATCCCCGTAAAACCTCTTGACCTTCTTCCCCTTGTCTTGTAAGTCCTTAGTCTTGACTGCAGTCTCGACCTCGTCGCTGGTTACTTCAGCGTCTATCACGTTGAGCTCGTCCTTATCCATTACTATCTCTATCTTGAGGAATTTTGAGTCCCTCCTTTTACCCCACTTTGCTATGATGTATTGTCCTCCCCTTGTTGTGCTTATCCCCGTCGCGTCTGCTATTACTTCTAGTTGGTCACCCGCTTCAGGGAACGTTATGTTCATGTTCCTCACCCTTTCCCATATTGTCGAGTAGTCTAGGCTTGTCGGGACGATCTTCAGTCTCTCCAGTGCTCTCAGTACTCCTTCCATTGCCCTGTAGGGTAAGAACAAGTGCAGGAACGCTAGGAACTCGTTGAACTCCTTCTGTGCCTTGTAGGTTTTCTTGGCATTCCTATTCTCCTCTGCTAGTAATTCCCACCAGTGTTGGAAGACGTAGAAGGGGAACATTAGCTCGTATCTCGTTATGACGTTCTCGTCGTACTTGTGCCAATCCCTCTTGTACTCACTCTTTCCCATGGGTAATACTCGATATATTAGTTATAAATTTTTGTATAATACTGAAGTAGCCCACAAAGCACTAACCCGGAAATTCAAGGCGTTTGTAAAAATCCCACGTGGGGGGTTGCGGAGAACTGGCACGGCGTTTAGGCAGGCACTGAATGAGACTTGGTTGGGTTTGATTATGGGTAAAGGTTGTAACCACTGTTTAGAGCTATGGCTTTCTATATTTAATCATTAACAACGCAACAATCAACACCACAACAACCACAACAACCAAGGTAGGCACTACGCTGGGTGTCGGCTTCGTCGACGTAGTGGGCGTGGTAACCGAGCTAGTTGAGGTACTATTAGTCGAGACGCTCGTAGAACTATTAGTCGAGACGCTTGTAGAGATTACACTAACGTTGCCTGACTGAGTCGATGAAGGGACAGCTTTAAACAATGCTACTATTGTTCCAGCTGAATTGATTATCGCATTTGTAGTAGCAGATGATGAATTCGTAAACGTTATGCTTGAGTTTGTTTCCCACCCCACTAACTCGTAACCTGGAGCAGGGATAGCAGTTATGTTTATAGTTGAGCCCGCGTTGTACCAGAAAGTTCCTGAGGGGCTCGTGCTACCTCCAGCAGTAGGCTGAATTGTCACTCTGTACTGCTTAACGTAATAAAGGCTGACTGATGACACAGTTGGCACGCTGATTTTACCCGAGGAAGTTTGAGCTACATATCTCGTGCCACTTCCTACAGCTATAATTGAACTTGCATTCCATGTATAGTTACCTGCAAGAACATCAGTGAACGTTATGCTGTTGGCTGTAGAAGATTTTGTTAAACCGTTAAACGTAACTGACCATTGCGTCCCTGCTGGAAGACCTGATTCCGTGAATGTTACTGTATATGTTTTAATGGCCTGAGCAGGTGTAGAGATTATACTAACGGTGCCCGAACCATAATTGGCAACGTAAATGTAACCGTTAGATGGGTCATACGCAACCCCCGTTGGCTCATGTCCAACGGGGATGGTTGCGATAACAGTATTATTCGCACCATTAATCACCGAAACAGTGTCCGAACGCCAATTGGTAACGTAAATGTACCCGTTAGATGGATCATAAGCAACCCACTCTGGCTCATGTCCAACGGGGATGGTTGTGATAACAGTTGTCCCATTAATCACCGAGACAGTGCCCGAACCAGTAGTGACGTAAATGTACCCGTTAGATGGATCATACGCAACCCCCCATGGCCCTCCAACGGTGATATTTGCAATAACAGTGTTGGTTGCACCATTAATCACCGAAACAGTGTCCGAACCAACATCGGCAACGTAAATGTACCCGTTAGATGGATCATACGCAACTCCCACTGGGCATGTTCCAACGGGGATCTTTGTCATAACAGTGTTGGTTGCACCATTAATCACCGAAACGGTGTTCGAACCAAAATCGGCAACATAAATGTACCCGTTAGATGGATCATACGCAACCCCCCCTGGACATGTTCCAACGGGGATGGTTGCAATAACAGTGTTGGTTGCACCATTAATCACCGAAACGGTGTTCGAACTAGTAGTGACGTAAATGTACCCGTTAGATGGATCATACGCAACCCCCCATGGCCATTTTCCAACGGAGATATTTGTGATAACAGTTGTCCCATTAATCACCGAAACAGTGTTCGAACCATAATTGGCAACGTAAATGTAACCGTTAGATGGGTCATACGCAACTCCCACTGGGCATGTTCCAACGGGGATGGTTGCAATAACAGTATTATTCGCACCACTAATCACCGAAACAGTGCCTATACTAACATCGGCAACGTAAATGTAACCGTTAGATGGATCATACGCAACCCCCACTGGCCCTGATCCAACGGTGATATTTGCAATAACAGTGTTGGTTGCACCATTAATCACCGAAACAGTGCTTGAATTAGAATCGGCAACATAAATGTACCCGTTAGATGGATCATACGCAACCCCCTCTGGCCCTGATCCAACGGTGATATTTGCAATAACAGTGTTGGTTGCACCATTAATCACCGAAACAGTGCCTATACTAACATCGGCAACGTAAATGTAACCGTTAGATGGATCATACGCAACCCCCCATGGCCATTTTCCAACGGTGATGGTTGCGATAACAGTGTTGGTTGCACCATTAATCACCGAAACACTGTCTGAACCAGAATCGGCAACGTAAATGTAACCGTTAGATGGATCATAAGCAACCCCCACTGGCCTTATTCCAACGGTGATGGTTGCGATAACAGTGTTGGTTGCACCATTAATCACCGAAACAGTGCCCGAAAAGAAATTGGTGACGTAAATGTAACCGTTAGATGGATCATAAGCAACCCCCACTGGCCCTGATCCAACGGTGATGGTTGCGATAACAGTGTTGGTTGCACCATTAATCACCGAAACAGTGCTTGAATTAGAATCGGTAACGTAAATGTACCCGTTAGATGGGTCATAAGCAACCCCCCATGGGTCCATAGGATTACGTGTATTCACAAAATTTCCATTTATGAGGGTATTGTTTACAAGGTCTAGAGTATATTTTACGTACCCACCTGGATTGTTCTGACCACTATTCTGAGACCCGTTAAGCGTAACTGGAAGTCCAACTAAAAGCAGGATTGCTATTGAAAGGGCTATCATTACAATTAATCGACCTCTCTTAGCCATCCTCCACATCATCACAAACCTATCCATGATCCCCTTTTATAAATATTTCACAAGGTTGGGTGGGCACGGCGTGAAAATAATCACAAGGCGGGTGTTTATTGCTTGGTTTGGTTGAGCGTTTTTGAGTGAAGCGCATCAGCAACCTCTTCATTGCTTTGGTGAAATACTCAACTTCGTGATAATCCTCGATGCCCCCAAATTGTTCGGTTAGTCTTCCGAAGTCAACGTTGGCGTATTTATCAAATGCATTGGCTAGGCACTTAACATCCCCATTTGTGCGATGTTTAACCTTGTGAAAGATCCTCACCGTGAAGCTTTAAATAGCCTCAGTTCAGGATGTAGTTAAGTAGGCCACCCCCAAACCTAGTCATGCAGCCACGTTCCCAAGCGTTGCATGCTACAATCTCATCGGCAAGTACAATGATACCCTATAGAGGAATTATGGCCTTTCTCGGAATCGCTACTCGCGATAACGTACCTAGGTAATTATTAGCCAAGAGGACTCCGGCAAGGAACCACGAGACATCCATCCTTGAGAGGGGAGTAATTTCTTCACAGCAGTTATGGGACTTTAACGTAACTTAAAGATTTTCATCAGCCCAGGTGGTCCACCTAAATGACGTTCAACGAACCTGAGGAACGCCTCCACGCTCCTCAGGTTAAGCTCCCCCACCAGCTCCCTGACGACGTTGTTGATGGTGAAGATCGTGAGGTAGCCCCGAAGCCCCCCAGAACGAGGAGTCCTCCAGTCCCAAGGCCTTGACGTCCCTTGGAGGTCCTCGATCTCCCACACGACAGGCCTCCTCGACTTTCTCGCTGAGCGAGAGGTCGGTCGTGTAGAGGTACCTGGCGTGTGACCCGGAGTCACGTTTATGTTCCCGGACTAGCAACTTCACCGTAGTCACTCGGTTTCCCAGGGTCAGGTCGGCGTAGTAGACTCCGGGGGTATCTCACTCGGAGGTGTCCCTCCTCGAGGGTCCCCTGGACCGACCCTGAGCTAGGTTGGACTTGAGCTCAGACACCACGTTCTCCTTCACGAGCTTCTCTGACCAGTACTGGAGTCGAAGAAGACCATGGACACGCGGAAGCGCTCCTTGAGCACGTCCAACATCTGGCCATCTCGATCTCGGTCTTGAACTCGTTGACCATCCCCAAGTCCAACATCTTCCTCACGGCGTAGGGGAAACCATGAACGTCCTGCCCGAGGTTTACTACGGTGACCGTGAGGAGCTTTGCCCTCTCGAACCTCCCGTGGGCGTGGCAGTAGGTCCAGTAGTTCTCAGGGGCTCACGTCTACCCGGAGCGTCGTGGTCCACGGTGTCGTCTATGATTACGGCCACCTCACCCTTCACCAGCCCCGACAGGACCTCCAGTCCCTCCACGCGTCTTTGAGTTCCCCCAACGCCTCCAGCAGTTCACGTTCCAACCCGAACGTCTCAGCAGCGTTCCTCACGCTGGACCTCCCACCTAGCAGGACCATCAAGACGAGTGCCAACCCGACCTTCCTGCTCCTCCCGTTCCTCCTGACCACGCCCAGGACCTGGTTGACCGCCTTGATCAGATCCTCCTTAGCCAGTTCGACCTGTCCCTTCCGGTTTGACATCTTTTCAGCAGGAAGACGTCTAAAATTAAAAACTTCTCGCTAATACCGACTTCTTCGTATTACTTCCCTAAGATTCCCATAACTGTGTCAAGGAGGTGATTTTGGGTCTACCGATTCGAATAGGGGACTTTCATCCATAACGTCTAGTCCCTTAAAGGGAAGAGATACTAGATACTCCTCCCACAGTCCCATTAAGCCCTCAATCGAGCTGGGGAGGAGCATCATTAACATCACTAAAAG
>Ga0208006_100422_pt1 | contig 16494 bp, 14 predicted proteins | sample ECH_Bnyco_MetaG_FD_187131 | JGI IMG/M metagenome (GOLD analysis project Ga0208006, IMG submission 187131) | Hot spring microbial mat communities from Yellowstone National Park, Wyoming, USA - ECH_B nyco_MetaG (SPAdes) (version 2) | ecosystem: Environmental > Aquatic > Thermal springs > Hot...
TATTAGGAGTAACCTGAACTCCTCCCTCCTCACCTCCCCCTTGAACACGGTGTACAGGGAGTAGAAGGCCACGGCCAGCACGAAGACCAACGTGCGGAAGACGAACTTGGTGGAACTGGTGAATGGGGGAAAAGCCTTGATGTTCCGGTAAGAGGTCTCTATGGGACCCCTCACCTTGTTGTACAAGTCCAACACCTCCCCCTTCGGTAGGTTTAGATTAGTCGCCCTAGCGAAGTAAACTAGAGTCCTCTTCTTTCTCCTGACCTTCTCCTTGCTGTACACGAGGAGCCTGAACTCGACCTGCTCGTCCCTCCTGTGCCTCTTACTGTTAGTCTCGTACTCGCCGTCAAACTCCTGGTAGACCTTCACGTCCCCAACAGGGACGGCAATTATGTACTTGAACTGCGAAACGAAGTTGAGCACGTCTACAGTGTAGAAGCCTGCATCGAGAGTCATCAACCTTGCCTTGAACCCCATGGCGACGACTCGCTCCACGAGGGCCTTCACGACCTCTTCCTTGGTCATCCCGTTCACTTGAGTGACGAAGGCCAGTAGGAGCACTTTCCCATCTTTAGTCGTCGCAGTTGCGTAGTTCCAAGAGCTCCCCTCCTCTGAACTCCCGAGCCCTCCCACCGTTTTCCCGTACCAGGTCTTTGTGGTCCAGTCTATTGAGAGGTCTATCTCCCTTACTCCCTTCAGCACCTTCAAGGACATTTTCCTGGCGCTTTCCAACAGCTTTTGGATCACTTCCACCCCTTGCTCCTCCACGTAATTCCTCACGGTCTGTGGGGACACGCCATACGCCCTCGACTTGTTCTCTACTGAATCGTTCCACAGACAGGCCGAGATGAGGGTTCTCGCCACCTCTTCCCCTTTCCTTCCCTTGAAGTTCAGCGTGGAAAGTAATTTATATCCTATTTGTTGAACGTTGTTTTGGTGAGGGAGATGGTGTATTATCACCTCGCTATCACACGTGGTAATACCACATCTCCCTCACCTTAAACCTTTCTACAACTGAATTCTTAATACTCTTATAAATCCTGTTATCTGCCATGAATCGATATTATCCTGCTGGAGTTATTTTTCATAATATGATTTTGGGTCTACCGTTTAGGGCGGGGAGGAAGTCAGCTCTGCTCCCATTGAGCCGCTCAACAAGTATATTTGGACTTCTGAACTCCCTGAGTATGCCTTACGTAGATCGGAACTCAGTTGCCCACAGTGATCAGCTCAAACACACTATTTGCTTGGAATCCACGCTGGGGTATTCCCTATGACCGAGCCCTCGTTATCAGCCACCACCTTCACGCTGCCGACTTCATCCCCACCTTAAACGACAAGACAACTTTCATTCTTCCGTAACGAACTGTAAACGCGTTTGAAGCGATCCCATTTCACTCTTGGTAACTTACAGTAAACGCCGTTCTAACCCAGCGTGAGTACTGTAGATCGCGGTTTAATCCTCGGCACTAGTTCTGACCTCAACCGTATGAGGCCGGTGGAAGTAGATCACGGGCCACTAGATCCAGGAGGACTTGGAAGAGGCTTAACTCGACCTGAAGTTTAGAGGGACTTTAACGCACTTCCCACTTTCACCATAATTTCACCCCGTAAACTCTCTCGAACTCTTCGAGGACTTCCCGGAAAACTCGGTCACCGCATCTCTCCCTCTGGGAGAGCAAGAGCTTGTAGTGTAGCCGCAGCTCCCACTCGAGGTGGGAGAGGTCAGGTGGGACCTTCAGCCTGTGGAAAAGGGCCCTGTTCCGCGCATAGTTAGGCTTCACGTTCCTCCTCGTCTTAGCGAGGAACTCACCGAGTAAATGTGGCACCTGATCCCTGAATGTGCTCGCCTTTCCGGGGAAGCCCGCTGTGTATGAGTCCCTGTATAGCTCCACCCTCTTCAAGAACCTGGAGAGTAGGTTACCCCTGAAGGACTTGTGGTCCCTGAGGTGGGGTCCAAATATTCTCTCCCAGCCAGGCACGTATAGGAAACTGCATTCAGCAGCGAGCCTAGCCCAGAGGTCGAAATCCTCCATGTAGTGGAGGTCCCTCCACCCCCCTACCTTCAGGAGGATGTGCCTCGGTGAGAGGATCGGCATCGAGCTCACCCCAGTGGTAATGGCATACATGGAGTACTTCCGGTAATAATCCTCCAACATGGCGTCTAGATTAGTGTAGACCTGATCTGCGTCCAGTGCCAGGACGTATTTCCCCGAGGACCTCTCCAGGGCATATTGCCTGGCCTTCCCCCTATTACCCTTGAGCCTGAAGATCCGGAAGCGTGGGGACTCAAAGGACCTCAGGACTTCATAGGTTCCATCCTCGCTGTAACCCTCGATCACCACCACCTCATATTCCCCGTCCAACTGAGACATTAGGCTTTCCATGACCCGATGAATTACTGGTTCCTCGTCCTTCGCTATCACGTTGACGCTCAGACTGAGCACGCACTTCACTTAGTCCACGGCTTAAAAACTCGTGTGGTCCCTCACTATTCGTGTTTATAGAAATCGCATGGGGATTTCTTCTATGGCCAATGCCCTGCACGAGTCCAAGTCGTTGGAAACACTTAATACGAACTGGGCGCTCATACTGCCATGCGACTCGCAGTGTTACTGGCCTTGCTCATCCTATCCGGGTTTGTGCAGTTGGCGAACCTGGAAACACTCCCTCAAGGTTCCACTGGGGGAGTCCAGGTTGAGGTCTACTCACCAGTCCCCTTTTACGTTAACGGCTCACTCACGGAGGCAGGGACTTACCACATACTGGTTAACTCTAGTACACTTAACCTGACCTTTCAGAGGGAGGTCTACAGCGGTCCAACAACAAGATCACTCCTCTTGAACGTGGAAGTCAACGGAATTCACGTGAACTCCACCACGATCGTTTTGCCAGGTCGCTACGAAAACGAAGGCCTGATCTCGGTCCGACCTAACTACCTCAGTCAATTCTTAGTTCGTTTCCTGACCCCGATCCAAGGCTACGTTAACGGCACTTACGCACTACTTCAGTCGGGTTGGTACAACAAAGGGACTCTGATCAACGTGCCAGAGATCATAACCCTGAATGAGAGCACCAGAATAGCTATAACTGGTAACTTCACGGGGATCCACTCAGTTGACTCGCCCATAGTCGTGGCAGACGTGGAGCACCTTCAACACCTAATCACCTTACCCTTCCCCCTTGTGGTCCTTTACAAAGGGGTCAAAAACTCCACCGAAAGCATCTGGGTGGACAACGGGACCTATGTGGTGATCGATCAACAGGTTCACTACACATCTAACACCACCAGGCTGATCTTCCCGCGACAGGTGCTGGGTGTTAACAATCAATCTAACCTAGTTTATTACACCCAATACTTCGTGGATTTCTCCCTACCACTCCCTGGACAGCTCAACGGTGTGAACTCAACCCTGAGCTCGGGATGGTACAACAGCGGGGATAACATCTCTTTGTATAGGATATACTACGTTGATAATTCCACGAGACTTGTGGTGACCTCTAACCTTTATCGAGTCGTAGGCCTCGAGACTCCCCTTACGATTTCAGGTTACTACGTGATCCAGTATAGGGTCAACGTCACCGGAGTCTACGGAAAAGCCACGCTCTACCACTACTCCCTCTGGGAACCCAACGGTTCAACAATTGTGATCCCGCAGGTGTACCTCTTCCAGGGGGTGGTTTTCCTGACCAACAGTACCGCAGGGCATCCCCTAATGATCACATCCCCCCTTAACCTCACCTACGTTTACCACCCCAGCGGAGGGGTGATCCCTAAGCCCACAGTCAACCCACCTAGACAGGTGTTTGATCCCCTGATGCTCTTCTCCATTTTGAGCCTGGTGATCTCGGGCGTGTTGATCTCCCTCTTAATAAGGAGGTGAGAGATTCCTTGAGGTTGGGGGACAGGCATCAACTGTTGAAAACGGAGGGGGAGCGGTGAAGATCGGTTTCGTAATGATGGAGACTATTCAACCCTTCAGAGGAGGAGTGCATGAACAGGTCCACCTCCTACGTAGGCAACTGGAGAGGAGGGGAGTTAGGGCAGATCTACTGGCCTACTCCAGGAGGGCTGTTGAGGACAGGGGGAAGAGGATGCTCTGGCTCAGGCAGCTGAGTCCCTCCTTTGTGGCGAAGCTGGTGAGGGCTGAGGAGGACGTCTACATCTCGGAAACTGCCTGGCCCATCCTGCCCACACTGATCTCCTGCAGGTTGAACTCGTCCCTGTGCATCCTCCACCTCCACTCCCTGGAGTCCAAGCAGGATGTGGGGCTAGGGATGGGAGGGAGGGCTCTGATCAAGGGCCTGGAGGAGGTGGGCAAACTGTGCGACCTGATCCTAGTTCCCTCGAGGGTTGAGGCCTCGCTCTTGAGGAGCAATAGGGTCAGGGTTTTACCCAACGTTATAGACGTGGACTCATTCACTCGCTCCGGGCCAGCGGAACTCAGGAGGCCCGCGGTCACCTTCGTGGGGGGAATGGGTTACCCTCCCAATAGGGAGGCAGCGGAGGAGGTGATCAGAGTAGCGGAGTTAGTGAACAGGAGCATGAGGGTGAACTTCTACCTAGTGGGTCCTTCTCCTCCCCCCGCGAAACCACCGGTTTACGCAACTGGCTACGTTGACTCCACCGCCCCCTATGTCTTGGGCTCGGACATATGCGTGGCCCCTGTGCGCAGGGGAGGGGGAGTTAAGTTGAAGGTGTTGGAGTATATGGCCTCAGGTAAACCCATAGTCGCTACAGGGAAGGCGGTTGAGGGAGTGGAGGGGATAGAGTTCGTGAGGGCCGAGACGAGGGAGGAGTTCGCCCAATCGATCCTGGACATATTGGAGGGGAGAGTGGAAAGGGAGAGGTTCGTAGTCAACGTGGAAACAGTTCGAAGAGAATATTCGCCGGAGAACTCTGTATCTAGGTTGTTACGTATAATCTCCTAGGCTTATTATAGAATTCCAGTGAATGCTATTGAGCTTCGCTTAAAATGGAAACTATATAATGCGCCCAATGACCGTTCAGGGTAGGGGATCTCTCAACGCAGGTTCAGCCTCGCCGGACGAAGTCACGGTGGTCCTATGCGCACTAAATGAGGAGCAGGGCATAGGCGAGGTAATAGAGGGTTTGAGGAGGGAGGGTTTCAGGAACATCATGGTAGTAGACGGCTATTCAACAGACGGGACAGTGAGTATAGCGTTGAATATGGGGGTGAGGGTAATACAGCAGCACTGGGAGGGGAAGTCAGGGGCCATAAAGACTGCCCTGGACTACGTGGACACGCCCCTGGTGGCGTTCATGGACGCAGACAGCACGTATTCCCCCGCTGATCTACACAAACTCCTGGTCCACGCTCACAACTACGTGGAGGTCATAGGGAAGAGGAACAGGAACGGAGTGTCCACTCTGCACAGGCTGGGGAACTCAGTGATCAACAAGCTCTTCTCGCTCGTCTTCGCTGCGGACGTGGGTGACGTTCTGTCTGGCATGTATCTCCTCAGGACCGACGTGGCCAAACAGATGAGCTTGAACTCCAAGGGTTTCGAGGTGGAGGTGGAGATCGCTGCCCAGGCCTTACAGAGGGGGAAGGTAACCTACGTCCCCATTTCCTACGGGAAGAGGAAGGGGAAGGCCAAGCTCTCGACCTTGAGGGACGGGCTTAAGATATCCTATTACGTCTTGAAGATGGCCAAGGAATACAACCCCGTGATGTTTTACTCCACCGTGGTTACCTCCCTGAGCGTCCCTGGGGCAGCGCTTGTCGCTTACACCTTAGCCATCTACGCTCTGCACAACGTCTTCCACAGCGGATACGCCTTGATGGGAATAGCCCTACTCCTCATGGGAATGCAGGGGATCATGGCCTTGGGCATAGCGTCCCTCATAAAGAGGGTCGAGTACCTAATAACTAGGAAGTCTGGCTGACCCTGCTGAGGGCGCTCCTCCTCAGTATGAGCCCGCGCTCCATTAGCTCCCTCTCCCCCACGGGGAACTCAATCCTCCTGAGCCTCAGCCTCTCCATGATCACCCTAGGCAAGGAAATGGAGATCCAGAGCAAAGCCTTGGCCCTCCCCCTGAAGAGGGTCACATCCCTCCTGACCAACAGGTCCTTGGCCATACTCCCCAGGTAGTGGAGCGTGAGTCTGGGTAGAACTCTCAGGAGCATGGGGGCGGAGAAGTTCTTGAGGACGAAGTAAAGTCTCCTGCTCTCTAAGAAGAAGACCAGTCTATACTTCCTCTCCTTCCTAAAAGCGGAGAAGGAGCCGTGTTCGTGATGTACCACCCTGGCCTCGGTGAGGACCTTGACCCCGAAACCCATCCTCCTGGCCCTATAACAGAAGTCCGTCTCATCGTAGCCGTAGAAGTAGACCGGGTCGAAGCCACCAACCCTGTTGAAGAGGTCCCTGGTCATACCGAACGCGGCCCCCTTGGCGTAGAGAGGAGGTCTATGGACGTCGAGACGGGATTCCCCCCTCCCTATTTCCACGGGGTAACCCATCTCGTCCACGAGGCCCCCCAGGGCGTCAATGGATCCGTCCTCCCTCACGATGCTCAACTGGATTATGTCTCCCTCGCCCGCTGCCCTCACGAATTCCGCAAGTGTGTTGCTCTCCACCTCCACGTCGTTGTCCAGGAAGAGGAGGAGACGCCCTTGAGAGTTCTCCGCGGCCAAGTTCCTGCAGTGGGCCAGTCCTCGGTCCACTTCCACCTTGACCACCTTCAGCCTCATGTCTCCTTTCTCCCCTTGGCCCCACTCCCTATCGTCCACCACTACTACCTCGAAGTCCCTAAAGGAGGAAGAGGCCAAGGAGAGGAGGAGTTTGGGCAGCCACTCCTTTCCCTTCACATTCACCACGAGGACGCTCAACTCCACCCCACACACCTCAGGTCTTCCTGGCGTACCTCCTGGTTAACTCAGAGATTGGGGACCTGAACTCCCCATAGCCGAAGACCTGATCCCCAACCAAGTTGAGGAAACTGTCGGAGAAATCCTGGGAAAGGCGCTGGATCTCTGCTCTCTTCCTCATCAAGTAATTCGCCTCCCAAGCCAGGGAAGCAACGGCCCTCAACCTAGCCCTCCTGTTGGGCCCCCTCAGGCTCTGGAGCAACCTGAGGCCCACTATGAGGGGGAAGTTGGTGACAAGCCTCCTCTTACTGTAGTAGCTAGCCAGCAGGAGTAACTGGTTCCTCAGGAAGAGGTAAGAGGTGAAGGGGGAGGGCAGCTTGTTGAAGGTCCCGTGGACCTCGTGAAAGACCTTGGACTCAGGGACCATTACCACCCTGAAACCCGCCCTATACAGCCTCCAGGAGAACTCGGCGTCCTCCCAATAGAAGAAGTAGTGTTCATCGAACCCTCCAATCCTCACCGCCCGATCTCTCCTGACCAGGGAGGCCGCTGTTGAGATCCAGGGGATCTCCCTTGGAGACGGATCGTAGGGCCAGTCGCAATATAGACTCTGGCAGGCCGCGATCCTGTCGTCCCCCTCAGCTACCTCCACCAGTGGATCCAACCACCCTGGAGGCGTCATGACGTCGTTGTCCAAGAACGCTATATACTTGGAGTTGAAGGCCTTCAAGGCCACGTTCCTGGCATAGGCCGGACCATAGTTCCTGTCCAGGGCTATGACACTCACCCCCACTTCCTTGAGGTACTCAAGACTGCCGTCCCTGGAGCCGTTGTCCACCACCACTACCTCCATGTTCGGATAGGAGGTCTCCAGGACTGACTTCAGGTACTTCCTCAGTAGATCGAGGCCGTTGTAGTTCAGAACTACGATGGGCACGTAGATCATGGCTTACTAGCGAATCGTTTAATAGCTTAAAAATTGACATGGAACACAGACGGGAATTGAGGGTGGTTCAAGTTTCCCCCTTCTACTCCCCTGTGGTAGGTGGGGTGGAGACAGTGGTGAGGCAAGTGGCTGAGTACCTGGCGAGTAGGGGGGTGGAAAGTTGGGTGGTGACATACGATCGCCTGAGGAGGGGGAAGGCCAAGCTCCCCCGCGAGGAGGAGATCGGGGGGGTCAAGGTGATCAGGCTCAGGCCCGACCTCAAGTGGTCCCACGGGACTTACTCCCGCGAGCTGATCCCCTACCTCCAGCGCCTGAGGCCTGACGTGGTCCACGTCCACGTTTGGCGACACCCCCACGTCTTCCAAGTGGCCAAGATCGAGGGGCTGACCAAGGTACTCCAACCGCATTCCCCCTTTTATGGGCTGACCCAGGTGGGCCCATTGATCAGGGTCTACTACGCCCTAACCGATCTCCTGGGTGGGAAGACCATGAGGAAGTATAGGGTGGTGTCCATAACTCCCTTGGAAAGGGATAGACTGAGAGAGGTCTTTGGGGTGAGCTCGGACCTGATCCCCAACGGGATCCCAGATTCCCTCTTTTCCCTCTCGCCTGGAAGGAGCGACCACTACCTCTTCCTGGGCAGGATCAGTAGGGAGAAGAACGTGATGCTAATGCTCAGGGCGTTCAAGTCCTCCGGCGTTAACAGGAAGTTGATCATGGCTGGACCAGACGGAGGCCTGGGACACACAGTCAGGAGATTCGTTGAGAGGAACGCCTTGAACGTGGACTACCTGGGGCCCGTGAGCTCGGAGACTAAAATGGAAATGATCAGGAACTGCCGGGCGGTGTTGAACCCAAGTCCCTACGAGGGATTCGGGATAACGCTCCTGGAGGGAGAGGCCATGGGGAAACCAGCCATAATAGTGGGACGGGGAGGGCAGGAGTACGCAGCTCCCCCAAACGTGGCGAGTATAAGGGCGGAGAACTCGGAGTTCAGCGTGGCTGAGGCTGTGAGGGCTATGGAGGACGATGAGATCCACTCCAAGCTGAGCGTAGGAGCTCGGATGTGGGCTGAGAACTTCAAGTTGTCCAAGGTCCTACCTCGTTTCCTCTCCCTATACGAGAGTTTAACCCGGAGGTAGAGTCCCATGAGTGAGGATTCTGAACCAAAAGGAACTCCCAGGCCGAGGGTCAAGTCCCAGGTCGGGCCTTCAAGCTCCTGTATTGGATGAGATCATGTATCCCAAGGTCACAGTGAGTGTAGTATACTACAACTCCATGAGTAAGTTGGACCTAGTGACTATGGGACTGAAGTCGTTGAGGGAGCTGGATTACCCCAACTACGAGGTGATCTTGGTGGACAACGGCTCCGCAGACGGGACCTACAAGTTCCTGACCAATTCCCCCCTAGCGTCTAGCTTCAAGGTGATTAGATCGGAGAGGAACACCTATTGGGCTGGGGGCAACAACCTCGCCTTCAGGTCTTCCTCCCCAGGGAGTCGCTATTACCTCCTGGTCAACCCCGATGCAGTCGTTGAGCCATGGGCGCTCAGGGAGCTAGTGGAGAGGATGGAGGCGGAACCCAAGGTGGGGGCTTGCCAGGGCCAGATAAGGAGGGGTTACCCTAGGAACTCACTGGACGTGGGTAGGTTCCTGGGGGAGAACGGGTGGATCTTCGACCCAGCCCGTTTCATGGACATCAAAAGGGAGTACCTGATCACCTACCCCGCAGGGGCTTTGACCCTAGTGAGGGGGGACTTCCCCAGGAGGAGGGGGTTCATGTTTCGGGAGTTACCCATAATGGGGTTCGACGACAACGCGTTTGGGATAGAGCTCTACATGAACGGCTACACCGTTAAGTACTACCCAATACAAACGGGCTACCACGAGGTGAGCGCCTTCACGTCTCCAGGATACAAGGACTTCTACTCATTGACTTGTAGTTTCCTCTTCCTATTGTGCACCAATTCCCGTTACGGCGGGCTCCACCAAATTTACTTCCTGTCCAACTACCTCAGGGAGCACTTCAGGAGAAATGCGCTGAGGAAGGCCAAAGCGGATCCCTCCAGGTTCACCAAGGCCTTAGCCTTGGCTAGGGAGCTGGCCAAGGTGTGGGGGGAGAAGCTCGATATATACAGAGCTCCCTACGTGGAGGTACCAGAGTCTGTGTTCCTCTTGGACCTGATCTCCTCTGAGCTCAGGAGGAGGGTCCTGAAGAGGATGAGGCTGAGGCTCGTGACCCCAGTTCAGGGCTAGGGGATCTTGAGGAGTCCAAGTATCGATTCCCTGGCCTGATCCAGGGGAGACTCCTGGTAACTCAATAGGACCCTCGCCCGATCCCCGTGAAAGAGATCCCTCAGGAGGGCGGTATTGTTGAAGAGGCCCAGGAAGCTGTTCGTGAAAATGTAAGGGGTGGAGACCACTACGATCTCCCCCCTCCCGTAGTTCAACGTGGAGATGAGCGTGTAATTACCGCATTGGAGGACCGGTTTCCCCCCTATTATGGGGTTGGGATACGGTAGGGCGTAAATACGTCCCTGGTCCCTTAGGAGGACCACTGAGGGGTTCATGTAGTAATCCCGCCATTGGATCGTCAAGGGGCTCACCACAACCCCATTGACGTGCAGGGTGTAGAAAAGGTAAGAGTTGATGAGACTCCAGTCGCCCGCTATCACCAACTCGTTCCCCTCTTCCACGTAGGTGCTCAGGTTCCAGGTGAAGGGTCCCTCCAGGATCAACAGGGTGACCCCCGAGGAGGAGTTGTGGAAAACCTGAAGGAACTCCCACATACCCAACCCCCCTCGATCCAACGGGGAGAAGGGCGTTCGATCCGGGTAAAGGGCCAAGAGGGCCAGGCAACACATTAGGGCGATCCCCAGTCCAGCTACGTAGACCCTATCCACTTCCCCTCCTCCTCACTGGAAGTTCGTGAAGTCTGAACTTGGGACTCCCTCCCCCTTTACGCCTGAGCTTAACGACCAGGGCGATCCCGAGCCCCAGTGCTATTAAGGGGATGGGGTTCACGACCTGCACGCTCAACTCATAGGTCTCAGGGTAATAGTACCACTTCGGATCGGTCTCCACGAAGATCACCTGTTTGCCCCAGAGCAGGGTGAGCTTGGGCGGAACTGAGAGGTGGAAACGACTACCCTCCACCACGCCCTCATACCTCTTGTCCCCCACGAAGGCGAATATCCTCACCCCGTTCAGACTGAAGTTCCCTCCCTTGATCTCCCCGGTGATCGAAAGGGGAGCGGGGATCAGCCAATAGGGCTCGCTCTGAGCTGTCAGGTTGGTGGGGTGCAGCTTGGGAGTGAAGTGCAGGGTCACGTTGACTGGGGAGAGAGGCCCCTGGGGTTCCACCTCGACCTGTAGAGTGTAGATCTGTTCAGATAACTGATCTGGCAAGGGGAACTCCACCGAAAATTCGCCACCCACTAAATAGGTTCGAGTGAGGTTCAGTAGGGTGACCTTCATGATCCTCCCCTCGCCGGTCACGCGGCCCGTTAGGGTCAAATTCCCCCCTGCCTCGGAGTAGTTCCCCAGGCTCAGGCTCAGCTTCGTGATCACGGCATCGGTACTCACCCTATACTCGCTGAAGTTCGGGGCGTAGATGGAGTTCCCCGAGAAGAAGACCCTGAGATCGAATTGCGGCACATAGTCACGAACCAGGAGTTCAAAGGAGAAAGAACCATTCGTGGCCGTGAAGGTCTCGGTCTCGTTCAGGTAATTCACCAGCACGCTCCCGTTTACTTCCCCCTCCGACCTCAACTCCACCCTCACCGTGGAGTTGCTGTTAACGTGCACCAGGGGAGGTAACTCCAAGAGGATCCTCACCGGGAGACGGGAACTGTTGGAGACATTCTTGATGAAGTTGAAGTATACCCCCATTTGCGAGATCCAGGTGAGGGAGGTCTGGTTTAGTTGATCCAGGCCGTGGACCAAGTGAGCGTAAGAGTTGGCGCTGGAGTAGGGGCTGAAGTATCGGAGGTAGTAATTCAGCTCTCCTATGTGGGTCACGAGGGAACTGTAGACTTCCACAGCGGTGGAGTAGTCCACCTTAGCGTTGTAAAGCCTCCCCGCGCTCAGGTCCGAGAAGAATTTGTCGTATTCTCCATGGATCGCGTTCCTCTCGCCCAGGGCTTCCAGGAGGATCGTGTAAGCGGTGTTAGTGTATCTGTCGAGTTTCGGCGAGAGCACCACTAGGGGTGGGGACGCGTAACTACCGTTGCCCGTGAGCAGGGAGGAGAAGTCATTGAGGAGCTGTGAAGCTGAGGGAGTAAGGGAGGAAACAACCGAGTAACTCCCGCTGGATTGCTCGTATGCACCCTGGATTCCAGTCAAGAAGTATGCGGTCAACATGATCAGAGTGACTGAGCCGAAAAGGATTGTCCTCTTGGCTGGAAACAGGGGAGACGTGAGGTAGATCAATAGGGCCCCAGTCCACAGGGCCCCAGTTACCAGTAGCAATAACGCAGAGTGGAAACCGGAGAGGTAGAGGGAGGAAAGGAGTGCAGCGAGGGAAGCAGCGATGGTCATTGAGACCCTGGCGATCCTAGGTCTCCTGGAGAGAGATCCGGAGAGGACCACAGCTGCAGCTATTGGGACTACTATCCAATACTGTGAACCCCACATCCGAGGTCATTATGGGTGGAACGTAAAAAGCTTTGCCCAGGGGTTCAGGCTAGACCGATCCTAAGGGTCAGGACGTCACCCTTGAGTTCCTGGTCCTCTATGAAAACCGGACGGGAGAGCCTCTCGGAGATCAGGGAAGCTGCCACCAAACTGGGTATGTAGTCTATTAACTTCAAAGGCCTATTGGGGTTGGGCCTCTCGATCTGCACTACCATTGTGTCCTCTCCCTCCCAACTGGCTTTTACGCCCTTAGAGAAGTTGAAGCTCTCGGTCATTCCCTTCCTCAATATGAATTCCACGTCCTCTGTGAAGGAGATCTTCCCCCTGAGCCTCTCCACCACCACCGTTCCCGGCGTCTCCAGGAGGACCCCAACTCCCTCATCCTGGAACCTATTGATGAATGGACTCCTGATCTCCCTCAACTCCACAGGGTACTTGTTGAGTAGGAGCATCCCGTTTCGTCCCATACTAGAGGGGACGAAGATCCTGTAGAAGTTCTCGCTCTCGTAGTAGTAGAAAACTGCCTCGACGTTCCTCACTAGGGACTCCACTAGAGCGTCTATCCAATCTCCCCTCGCCTCACTGCTCCTCACCGCATAGGCCGCGATCCCTACGGTGATCACCCCCACGGAGAGTACTGTGAACGGTGGATAGTGAACCAGAAGCTGATCGGTCACGAAGAGTGAGGCCCCGAAGGCTATGAGGAGCGCCCACAACTCCTCGCTGTCCCCTTTCAAGTGGATGCAACCTCCTCGTAGACCCCCTCGAGCATCGACACCACCTCGTCCCACGTCACTACCTCCTCTCTCCCCTTCTCCCCCATCCTTTCGCGGGCCTCCTGGTTCTGCAGGAGTTCGTTGATGGCTCGGGATAGGGCCAGCGGATCGCCTGGGTTCACGAGTACCCCGTTCACGCCGCTCCTGATCCTCGTGCTCAAGCTCCCCACGTTGCTTGCCACTACAGCCTTTCCCCTGCTCCACGCCTCACTCAGGGTGATGGAGAAAGCCTCAACGTAGTGGGAGAGGCTGGGTATGACCACCAATTCGGAACCGTCTATGACAGTCCTCTTCTCCCTTTCATCCAAGAACCCGGTGAAGATCACCCTGTTCTTCAACCCCATCCTCTCTGCCAACCTCCGGTAATGATCCGCATCCCCAGGACCCACGAAGACCACCTTCGCTCTAACCCATTTAGACGCTTCCATGAGCACTTCGACCCCCTTTAGCCTGTGGAGTCTGCCCACATAAACTATGTATTTCCCATCCACCTTGCTACTCCACTGGTCACTGCGGCCTTGGCTCAGGTAGGACTCGTCTACCCCATCAGGGATAAGGATGGGGGAGACTCCGAACTTCCTCCTTACGAGTTCCAGGTCCCTCGAGTTCTTCACCACCAACCTCCTGGCGCTCCTCACCGCCCTACGCGTGGTCAACAGGGAGTAAGGAGGGGAGAGGGCCCTTATGAACCTATTTGGGTGATCTCTCAGGGAGTCCACGGCCATTAGTGTGAAAACCGAGTTCCTGGCCCTCCTCAGGAGGGAAAAGGAGAACAGGGAGTTCTGGGAGTGGAAGTGCACCACATCAGCTTCCCTAAGCTCCTCCGATCCTCGAAGGGGGAGAGTCAGGTCTGGAAAGCCCAGCCTCACAGAGGAAACTCGGATCACCCTGAACGGAAGTAATCCCTCGGGTTTAGGACCACTGGTCAGGACGGATACGCGGTGTCTTCGCGAGAGTCTATTCGCTACTTCGAATACCGCCCTCTCGATTCCCCCCACTACTGGGTAGAAGCTGTGGACCACATGTGCGATCCTCATTCCTTCCTCTCCTTCCTCCAAATCATCCTTTCGCCCCTAATCCCATAGAACTGGGACGCGATCAGGAAAACCTGGTTTGGGACCCAGGCCTCAACCATTTTCCTGGTCCTCCTCCACAGGAGGAGCAAGGAAGCAGCACCTGCGAGAGAGAGGAAAAGATAGGGGTCCCCCAGGGCTACGAGTACTAGCCCAGAGACAAGGAGCCAGGGCTCCACCGTGTGCAGGAAAGTCTCCTGGGTGAAGATGAACTTAAAGCTGGTGGGGCAACACCTCACGACCTTCCAGAAGTTCCTAACGAAGTGCCTCACGAGGTGTGCACCCCTCCTCACTTTCCAGCTCATGTAGTCCCTACGAGTCAGGGGGACCTCCTCCACCACCCTGAAGTCGGGCACGCAGATAGCCCTAAAGCCCTTCATGGCTATATAGGTAGCTATGGCGCTGTCATCCGCTCCCGCCATGGGAAGTTCCTCAGGCGATATGAGCTCCCTCCTGAAAGCCACCATTTCACCGTTGAACACGGGGGTCGAGAAGAGCGATGATTCCTTGAGTCTCACCCTGTTGTAAAAGTCCCTGTAGGAGTTCTCCTCCTCCCCTCTGTTGGGGTACTTGACGCACGACACAGCCCCGATTTCGCCCTGAAGTATTCCCACGGCGTTCTCCAGGCGATCCAACCAAAGGGCGTCCGCATCGGTGATCACTATTACCTCCCCCCTAGCGGTCCTCATGGCGTCTCTCACTGCGAGGACCTTACCCCTCCTCTTTGGTTCCCTGATCAGTCTCAAGTTGGGGAGGTCCACCTGGTTTACCTCACTGTATGTGCCATCATCACTCGAATCCACCACTATAACCTCCATCCTATCGTTGGGGTACATGGCCATCACGTTCCTGAGCTTCCCTTGGATCCTCCCCCTCTCGTTGTAAGTGGGAATGATTATGGAGACGAAAGGCAAGCTGTGCGTCTTTGCACGGCTGGGTTGGTTACCCCTCAGGGTGAGGTAGTAGGACACGGGTTCCCCGAAATGTAGGGCTAACAGAGAGAGCCCAATTACTGCTAGTTCCATTCGCTTCTAAATCACGCGTTCCGTATTAAAGCTTTACTTCGAAGTCAGTCACGGTGACACTTTCACACTTCCCCCAGTCTCTCCCTGATCCACTGCGGATCTCTTCTCTCCCTGATAGCTCTCGACGTGATCCTCAGCCCCTCCCTCATGCCCCTGATCTTCTCCAACTCCACCCACGTCTTGGCCCTCCACCTCCACAGCATCAACCTGAGTCTGACGTCCAACTCCAATCTGAGTAGATCGATCTCGTAGTGCCCGGACACAACGTAGGGGAGTAACGCCAGCTCGGCGAAGCGTTCCCTTATCCCCCTGGCGTCCCTGGGTCTGCTGAGTGAGTCCCTCTCGAGGTGAGAGACCTCAGAGGATTTCCCTGTAGGCCTAACACAGGGCATCCCCCTCCTGTAGGCGTGTAGGCAGAGTTGAGGCTCATTACCTATTCCCCTCAAAGTCATGGGGATCAACTGGAAACCACCGTAGACCTCTCTCTTTACGCTCATGTTAACGCCAATGGGGTTGAAGATTAGGTTCGCACTTAGTCCCTTGCGTCCCAGACCGTTCTTAACGAGTAGGCCACTGACTGCTATGTACTCCTGGAAATCCCTCATCCCCTCCTCTATTGGAGGTTCCAGGAGCCTCTGGTATACCCTAGCCCCTAGACCACCGCCGATCCTTTCCGTTCCAGTTTTCCGAGAGCTCGAAACCACTTTACCCGCCACTACTCCCGCGTCGCTGAATTCCTCATGGACCTTCACGTGATCTTCAACCCAAGTCCTAGAGGGTAAGGCGTCATCGTCCGTAGTAATGAGTATGTCAGCACTAGAGGTGGAGTAGATCGCATTCAAGGCCTCTTCGAAATGACCCCGCTCCTGGAACTTCACCTGGAGGTCGATCCTCCTCTGGAACTCCTCCACTACCTCCAGTGTCCTATCCCCCTCAGAGGGTTTATAGAGGATCAGCACTGTGAAGTCGCGATAGGTCTGGCTTTCCAGGGATTTAAGCAGACCAGCTATGGTGGATCCGTTGTTCCTGTAGGTGGGCAAAGCCACGGTGACGTTCGTGTTTCACCACCTAGTTCATATCACCCCTCCCTCCAGGAGCGCTCCCATCCTCTGGAACCCCACACCTGTTACTAGGTCCCCAAGGTAATGAATGTATCTGTATAACCCCCAGAAGACCAGGGAGGAGTAGTCCACCGGGTCCTGGGAG
>Ga0208006_100437_pt1 | contig 16082 bp, 17 predicted proteins | sample ECH_Bnyco_MetaG_FD_187131 | JGI IMG/M metagenome (GOLD analysis project Ga0208006, IMG submission 187131) | Hot spring microbial mat communities from Yellowstone National Park, Wyoming, USA - ECH_B nyco_MetaG (SPAdes) (version 2) | ecosystem: Environmental > Aquatic > Thermal springs > Hot...
CACGTGTACCTCGACCTCTCAGCTAGATACTTCAAGCTACCAAGCGAGGTGTCCTCGGCCGGCCTCGGCGAGCCAGTAATCACGCTTGAAAAGGTGCACCTCCCAGTACACTGCGAAGAAGATGCTCAAAGCGGCAAACCCGCCGTTGCGTGGGACTTCAACCTCCTCTCCCTGGATGGCTACTCACCTGAAACAGGGTGGATTCGGATAGACACCAAGAAGCTGGCATCTATTCACATCTCATCCTTCGAAAAGAGGCGTAGTGTGCAGAGGAAGGCTTCAAAATCCAAGAAGGCTAGGAGGGTGTTCACCAAATACTCTCAGCGAGAAAGAAACCGCGCGAGGAGGCACCAGCTCGAAATCACGCGTGTCATTCAATCACTGTGTGGTTCTGTGGGCCTCGAAGAGCTCAAAAAGCAGGGCATGTACACACGCTCGCGTATCTGGAACCGGAGGATTTCGAGGAGTGACTGGCGCTCCATCACGAGGATACTCGAAGGGAGGCTGGGTGAAGCCAGAGTAGAGGAGCTCGACCCCTACGGCTCATCCTCCTACTGCTCCAAGTGTGGGTGGGAGAACAGAGACCTGAATGGGGCAGACGTCTTCGTGTGTGGTGGGTGCGGTCTCCGATTGGACAGACAGCTCAACGCCGCCATAAACCTCTACATGAGGATGAGGTTCGGCTACGTTGTAAAGTGGGTTGGTGGGAGGAAGCGTGTTGAACTGAGGATGGAGGGCGCTTCCCGCGTGGCCTGGTGGGACGCGGTTGTGCTCCCAAGCCTTGTGGGTGGGTGCGTCCTGACAGGGGCGGAGCGGAGTGACCCCGATGAACTCGTGAGGGGTCTGCATGATGCTGTGAGGCCCAAGCTCCACTATGCGTATGACAGGTATGCTGATGCGTACCTACGTATACCTACGTAGAGTGAAACCCTAACCACCTTACTCAGCTACAGGGTGGTATTTCATCTTCTTACACAAGTCTTATGATTCTATCGATCCATGTTGGCCTTAGTGTATTTCTGTAAAATGCTGCTTCACCATGGAAGGACTAATGCTATGTTTGTCGTTGTCTATAACATCTCCTAGTTTGCCTGGCTTTTGGGATGCTCTAAGAAAGTAGGGGGGAGACCCGTTTTTTGTTTCAAAGTATGGAGTGGTGGCTCAGACTTTTTACGTTGCTGGGTTGGGAGATGTCGTGTGTAGGTGTATATGGGCGCCCCTCTTATGGGGTTGGTTGATTTGATTGTGCAGGACCGGAAGCTTGCGGCGATAGCTACCCGTGCAATTGGGGAGTACGCTGCCCGGGTCTACGGCTACTCTCGGCGTGGCGTTGAAGGTGTTGAACGTAGTCTTTCTAAGATGTTGTGTTGTATGGATTTTCTTGGGTGTGCTGTCTACGGCATAGTCATGGATGGCTCGGTGGGGCTGGATACGAGGCTGAGGCTGGCCTCACACTACATGGCTTTGCTAGCCGACCACGAGGATGAGAAGCTTCCCGAGAAGGCTTATAGGCAATGTGAAAGCGGGGGACCTCATAAGTCGTCGAGGTAGCACTCTTCCTGTGTGAAAACGGCGTGTTTGACTGGGGTAACACTGAAGCGTTGACCCGCATAGTCCAGCACCCTTCCCCCTCAAGTTTGGAGACTAAGCAGGCGTTCCTCTCCAAGCTGGTGGATGAGCTCAACCGGAACCCGAGGCTCCTCTCCTTCCTCACCAAGCCACGCTATGTGAACCCATTAATCGAGACCATACGCTTCTTTGGTTTAGAAGCGTGGAATCCGAGGTTGGAGGGTATAAGTAAGGCTAAGCAAAACCTGGTCTTTAACTTTATGGGGGTTAAGGGGGCGGAAGTCCCCCTCCGTTCCGTAAGGTGGGGGATGGATAGCCCCCTTACAGAATCCTTTTTATAGTTATTAGAAAATAGATGTAACACTGTAGGTACTGAAAAAATATGTGGAGAGCCAGGGAAAAGAATAACAAGATCCAGCTATCATTCAAGTACAGAATTTACCCAACTAGGGAAGTAGAGGAAAAACTCCTCAGGGTGATGCAGGTTGAGGCTAAAGTGTACAATGCCTTGTTGGACGCAGTGAATAACGCAAGGAAAGAAGGGAAAAAGATAACACCTAAGGACACCCAAGACATGTTGAAAGGCTTGAAAACAGAAGGGAAGGAACTAGTCTACTCCAAAGCCCTTCAAATGGTTAACAACCAATTATGGTACAACATTAACTCTCTTCATGAATTGAAGAAGAAAGGGAAGAAAGTGGGGAAACTGAGGTATAAGAAGATCTTGAAGATCGTCAACTATAATCAATCTGGTTTCAAGATTGATGGAGACAAACTAATCCTTTCAAAGATAGGGGAGGTAAAAGCACTCTTCCACAGACCGTTAGAAGGTGAGGTGAAAGGAGTAATAATAAAGAAGAGTGCGACTGGTTGGTACGCAATCTTCCAAGTTGATGTCGAAAAGGAACCCCTCGAAAGGACTGGGAAAGTGGTTGGAATAGACCTAGGGGTGGAGAAACTTGTAACCACTTCTGATGGTGTGGTAATAGAGAACCCTAAGGTTTTTGATAAGGTCGAAAAAAGGATAAAGATCTTACAAAAGTCGTTATCAAGAAAAAAGAAGGGGTCTAGAAACTACGAGAAGGTCAGAAAGAAATTAGCCAAGATACACGAACATGTGAAGAACTTGATGAGTGATTACATCCACAAGGTAACTTCGTGGCTCGTGGAACAGTATGATGAGATATACGTGGAAGACCTTGATGTGAAGGAGATGGTTGAGGATAGCAACAGTAAGACTTTGAGAAAGCATATCCTTCACTCTGACTTCTCCAGGTTCATGAGCCACCTCTCCTACAAGGCTAGTAGAGCTGGTAGGAGGGTGGTGAAGGTAGATCCGAGGGATACATCAAAAACATGTGCCTGGTGCGGGTACGTTAAGAAGGATTTGACGTTGGCTGACCGCGTGTTTGTCTGTCCCAGATGCGGCTGGACCGTAGACCGTGACTATAATGCCTCTCTAAATATTCGTCGTGCGGGGTCGGGACTGCCCCGAGAGCCTGTGGACAGGAAACCCCTGCTATACATCCCCTTCTCAGAGGGGGTGTATAGTGAGTTTCCTAGAAGAAGCAGGAAATCCTCACCGCGAGGTGGGGATGCCCCGTCCGCAAGGGCGGGGTAGTTCACTCTCCAACCCTTCCTGGTGTCTAGTATGGGCCGCTCCACGTTCGGTGAGCTGTGCAGGATAACATATCTAACACGTGAAGACTTGGAGAGAATCTTTCTCAAGCTACCAATGGCGCTGATGCTCGAAAATAAGAGTGATGTTCGGGCTTTAAGGGATCTCTTAATGTGCCTGCTTGATGGGTCACGTGAGCCAGAGGTAATCATCAAGCGTCTATTAAAGCAGGTCTCAGAGCTTAAGGAGGCCGGGTTTGACTATGAAGCCAGGCTCAAGGCTCTCTGCCAGGTCGCCGAGGAGAGGGGGCTTGTTGACGCCGGGTTCATTGGCCTGGTGAGGGGGCTTCTGGGTGAGAGGATGGAGACTAGTACGAGGCTGCATTTGTTCAAGTTTGTTTACGCCCACACCAGAGATGTGCGCGTCCTGCATGAAGCGGCAAAGTGCAGGTCTTCGAGGATACGCGAGTGGGCCAAGACCGAACTTAAAAGGTCTTAAGGGGGTGGACGCCATCTAGTGTGAGCCACGCCCCGATGGAGCGATGTCGGCGCGGGGTGGGTTGCGTATGGGTTGGGGGTGGGTGGCTAGGTCTTAGGCGAGCTCCACTTGTTTTGCGCCCACCTTCAGAGCCGCGAGGAAGAGGGGTATGGGTATCACGCCCTCATCTATGGTTGTTTTGCTGAGTGTGTACACTTTCTTGAGTTTCCCAATCACTCTCCTAGTTGGGGGCGGCTTGGCTCCATACTTCACCTCGAATGCTAAGCCGAGCCCGGCGAGGGCGATGTCCAGCTCGCCGTCCCATTTGACGTAACCCGTGTTACCCACTAGGGATAGGTGGTTCACGACCGCTGCCTCAGCGAGTTTGGCTGTGTCCGGTGGGGTGGTCATAACCCACTTTGAGAAAGAGTGGTATATGAAGGGATCCGTGAAGTATAGTTTCTTCTCTCTTCTTGGTATAGGCAGCCCACTGTTGGGGTCAACCGCCTCAAGCATATTTAGGAGGTAGAGGTCTCTGAGGAGGTCAATGTAGCTGATAGCGGTCTTAACTGTGCCGACACCGAACTCCTTTGCGATGGTGTGATAACTCACCTGTGAAGAAGCCTTCTCAAGAATCCCCCTAACGGCGAGTTTGAAGAACGTCTCGCTTCTTCTCAGCTTGGCTAAATCCGCGCTCACACTCGAAATAAAGTCAGAGTAGGTTGAAGACCTCACCCTACCCTCCACCATAACGTCTCTGACGGGGTTAGGGAAACCCCCCGACTCTAAGTATACCTCGAATAGCTCTGAGAGCCTGCCACTTAATGGGAGGAGGCGTTGTGACTCGGTGAGCGCGTAGCCAATATCTCTACCGGATGTTCTAACCCCGTGTATCTCTGCGAACTCCGAGAAACTCAGCGGGTTCATAAGCAGCGTCCTACCGCTACCTCTTCTCCCGGGGAAGGTCTCGATCTCCCTTTTAGCCCTCATCGACAAGGAGCCGCTTAGCACCAGCACATCCCTTGAGAAATCACCCCTATCCACCCTGTACTTCACAGCCCTATACCACTCCCGGGGGAATGTTACTTCATCTAGGAGGATGTAAGCGCTACCAACACCGCTCCTCTCCTTAAATCTCAGATACTCAACAAGCACCTGGTCAAGCTCCCTGTAATCCGCAAGCTTATCACAGCTGAAATAGAAAACCGCTTCAGGTCTAACCCTATCAAGCAGTGTGTTCGCCAATAATAGAAGCGCGGTGGACTTACCCACCTGCCTCGCACCAACTATAAAGTTGAGGGAGTAGGGCTCAAGTGAAAGCTTGCCTAAAACATCTGGAACCCACTTCACCTTTGAGTCAGCATACCTCCTGAACACCTCGTGCTCATAGATATGCTCCCTTCCAAGCCACCAAGGATTCTGCTCCTCAATCATCTGTGTAATAAGACTACACAACCCCTTATAAATCATGTGGAATCACACTCTACAGACCCTTAAAAACAAAAGGCCCTGTTACACCATAGGTTCCACCAAAGAAATAGAAGCCGTAGCTAAATCAGACCCTACTCATAGGAACCCCTACCCATGATTTTCCTCATTTACCCCTAAGCCTAGATTGATTTAAACTCGGCCCTCCATAGTGACCCACAGTCACACCGATGTGTTCCCCAATACGGTATAGTAATAGCGTTCGCCTGGTCGCAGCCCAAATTCATCTACCGCCCAACAATCAGTCACTCATCACACTACTAGGCGTATATTGCAGGGATAACGTGGCGCGGTAGGGGATGGATATACGGCTCAAACAATATTTATCTAGATGTATAGGATGCTTTCTCCATCTAAGGTGCCTCTGCTAGGGCTCGCCGCCTCCCAACGGTTAGACCGCTTATCCTAGTCTTACTGGTAGCTATGTGATGGTCACCCTTGTGGCCAGCGTATACTTGTTTGACCAGCCTCGAGCCGTGGGGACTCCCCCTAATGAATGTGTATGTGCAGATTACTAGCCTATGTACGCGTGACCGCGTGGATCCGAATCCCTAACTGAGCAGCATGGTTGCTGTGAGGGGTGGCTCCCCATTGCTCCGGTGCACTGCCATGTTGCTCCACCTATGAGTGAAGAGGGGGTTCTAAGCCCATAATTCGAGTGTGGGCACGCTTTGGTTTAAAGTCGAGCCATGTAAGCCAGCGGTGCCCATCGAGGCGAATCACACCTACCTTGTGGGCTTCGCGGCCGCGTTCAGTGATGGGTTAACCGCCTCCGCCTCGGCGAGTGTGGTGGCTGGTTCAGGGGAAGGGGGTTGTGTCCAGCCAACTCGTGCCATGCCTCCAACACCACCACCGCTACTTGGGGGGAGGCAGGACTACATCGAGCATCCATACATCCACGACAGCGGGGGTGAAGCGGCGACCACCCATAACAACAGAGACAGAGGCGACCCAACAAACACACCACCATTCACACACTCGACTCGGCCCTAAACAAAACACCAACCGAAAAGGAGCTATAGCCCAATAGGGGTATAGGAATATGGTGTTATGCCAGAAGGGGAGTAACACCATGATAGTATCCCCTCCACCTTAAGACTATCCCCCAACACCATTGTCGACCTCCAACGATGCGTCCCACACACCAGAGTCCTTCAACTCTTAACACATGCGAGTTATTCGTACCCTGCTGCGATGGGTTTCTAGCTTGTTTACACCTAGGAGTTATCTTGTTAGAAACCCTTCTCTTGGTGTTTTGGCATCATATACCCGCAGAATATATTTTTGTCTATATGTATATTTGGTCACGTTTCTCTCTGTATGTCTCTTATTGGAATTATTTACTATGAGGGTGTGAGTGTTTTTATCTTTATTTTAAGGATAAAATCATCATTTTATCCCGAAACATGAGGAGAACACAGATTTAAGTGAACCAAAACCCCAACCGGGAAACCATATATTTGAACAGTCAAACAATAAACCCCTCACCAACCAGACCACCCTAAAAATCCAGCCTCAAAAATAAGTCTTTCCAACACCCAATTCCACCCCAGATCAACCAAACAACTCCTAGGAGTAAACACATCCAAAGATGCCCGCAGAGTGGCCGACATGCAAGGCTATTATGGGTAGCCCAAGTTTGAAGCGTTAGTTATCCGCACGATCTAGGATTTTGGGTTTGAGCTCTCAGAAAAATCGATACTTCAGGAAGGGATATAGGTTGGAGCGGTTCTCTTTACGTGGATATCAAGGGTCTTAAGAATGCATGATTTCTCAACCCGACAATCACTGCCCGCATGATGGAGGTTTATTAAAATGTGTAAACCAAACATATATAGTAGAACGCTCCCGTAAACGCTGGGATTCAGACATGACCGTGTACTGGGTTGTCAACTTTGATCTTAGGGCTGGAAGCGGTAACAAGTACCTCGAATGGCTTAAGTCTGAGGAAGCGCAGAAAATACGCAGGAAGATAGAGGAGGAGACCGGCGCAAAATATGTTGGAACATGTATACAAGAGGTCGGGGGTACACCCTTCGATTTTGAGGAGTGGTGGGAGTTCCCCAATTACGTTTCATACGGCAAGTTTAGAGAGTCGAACGACCCTAGAGAAAGGGAGGCCTGGCGAGAGCTAACACAAAAATATACCCAATGATCGAGATGGAAGCCGCAAAGTCCAGACTCCTTAGGCCAATTCACGAAATAGAACGATACCGTCCTACGGCAGATCAATAAGGGCACGTTCAAGGGTTTTGCCCTGTTCAGTGCGACACAACCACTCATCAACCCTTTTTTTAACCGGCTTTAGCCCACTCACCGAGACCGTATGTCCAAGCTTTACGTATCGAACCAGGTGTTATTGGGGGCAGCTTAGCTTCGGCGCTATCACCTTATTCAAACATGATTCTCTAAGCAATCGGTGGTGACGTATATTCTTGGCTTGATAATCTAAGTTGCTTGCATTGAGCGTACCATCACTATTCGAGGTTTCCAGTTCATATTCATCGAAGTGTTACTCACCGCACCCTTAAACTGCCTTCAGGGATGGTGTCCGAATAACTCTTCACTTATGCCGTCACCATTTCTTTTACTAGTGCGCGAATAGTTCTAGGAAGTCTAAGATTGGATTGAAAAGTGTCTTCTCGGGGTTGGTGTTATTATAGAATACCCTTCCCTGCGTTTGAGATGCCCCTCAATCGCTCAACGGAGCTTCGATGTCCGAGAGCCCGGTACGCGTGGTTGTGGAACCCAGCCTGAACCACAGTGCCGCGGTTTCACGAACCCCCTCCGTGAGTATCATCGGGTCATCCATAGAGACACCCTTTTCTCGGTCTCCGCTGGGAACCTGAGGGAGTTCTGCGTTGTCCTAGCTGGTGAGGGATACCCCGAACCACACAAATTAACTGCCTCGTAGTTGTAGGGGTCCACCATCACCCAAACACGGATGGGTCTTCCCCCGCACTCCACCACACCCACATCCACAGCTATAACTTTGTGCTCACCTGCGTGGCGTCGCCTCGAAGCCGAGTTTCGCCTCAACCTTCCTTACCCAACACTCGATGCTCAACTTCGAGAGTGGTTTGGAGAGTATCCTGAAAAGGCTAGAGGCTCTCCTTGCTTAATTCAAAGGCGTAGAGTAGTACCGCGACGACTTTGAGTTCGCGAGAACCACTTCTTATTCTCCACGAAAACATTTAAATTCCTAAAGTCTGTTAACACGTCCGTGGTGGACTTCACGACCTCTCACTAATTCTAAGCCGTGGCGCCCACGACGTTTACTGACCAGGATACAATCGCAGAAGATTAACAACCAAATAATCGATTTCACATTGTTTCCCAAAAGAAAAACATCCCTGATAACAACATACATGGTAGATTGAATTTATTCAATAATTAATCTCAGACATGCGATCAAGAGTATTTAAAGTATTAGAAGCTTCTCAGCCTTTCTTAACTATATAGTCAAATTTTTCCGCATGAAAGCCGTAGTATATCTACTTATAATAATCATCTCCATTAGAACCAATTTTTCTATACGCAGATTATTAAGTTATCTAATTGCCAAATCTAAACCTTTCTGAGCACTTCGGCTAAAATAACAAGAGTTGCAATTGGGGTAAAGCCTAGTAACACATAATCATAGGCGGAAATAGTGGATGTGTGCGCCAAGATAAGCTTTAAAAAAAGCGTGGGATAAGTGATGGCTGCGACCGCGACGTAGATAATCACTTTAAAAGCTGTTTTTAAAACGCTTGAGTCGGTTTTCTGCCTCTCAAGAAAGTAAACAAAAAGAAAAGCTGGATACAAAAAATAAAGGGGCCCACTAATAATTGCGTTTATGATCTGGGGCAGTCCTATAGAACCATTTTTAGGAAGGGGAAAAGCTACTAGAAGAGCGTAGCTCGCTGCCACGAGTAACAAGCTAATCATCCCGGCTTTCAAGGCACTCACCACAGTTGCATATTGTCAGGCACGTTATAGTTGGCATAAGTCCAAGTTATTGTAGAACAAGTTCCGCTCTGAACAGGTTGCCAATATACTCCATCGTAAATTGGATGCTCACTTATCCAATATCCTAGTGAGTCGCCGCTTTCAGAACCCGCGGCTTGAACTATTCCTTGGAAGTTCGTTACGACAACACACACTGTTCTATAAGAGGATGATGCTGTAAGTTCTTGACCATTAACCTGCCATGCGAGAAGATCACCGATAGGTGTTGCTTCAATTGCCGTCACACGATCGGTTTGTGTGCGGCTTGGCACCACACCCCCCCCAAACCCAATTAATGTGCCAGTAAGAATCACTAACACAACCACCGAGACCAACGGTGCAAATAACATATTGACCGATTGTGCTAGCGTGTTGCACGGTATATGATAAAACCTGCCCGCTATTATTTATTGCGTAGCCGGGATTGTACACTTCGGCTAGCCAACCTGTGGTTAAAGGGTATTGTGATGAGCTAAAGCCAATCTGATAACCATAAGAATAATAATAGGGTGGATTAAAAGGTGAAACACTTTGCGCGCCCTTAAAAATATATACTAGGAAGACGGCGGAGGAATTGATTGAGGGTGCAAGGAGGGTTTTGGAGTGGGTAGAGCAAAATCTGCGCTCTTAAGCCAGAAGCTGATGCTGGAGGGTGCGGTTCGATTCGTGGAGAAAGCTAGGGAGAAAATGAATATTGTGGATGTGTATGTCTTCGGAAGCCGGGCGCGTGGCGACTATAAAGATATAAGCGATATAGACCTTGTGGTTGTAGCAAGGGGAGTGGATAAGCTCAGTGTTATTGGAAGGATGGAGGCTTTATGCCACATCAAAGAGCCGAACGTTGAATACATAGTGGTCTCAGAAGATGAGTGGAATAATCCTACGTTGGGGTTAAGCAAGATAAAGGAGGAGGCAAGACGCTTGGAGGAGCTGGTCGCCAGTCTAAGCTAATAGTTACACCTACTTTTGGGGTTGCGGTTGATGGGTAAAGTGGTCGATGTTGGCTAGGACCACTAGGAGTATTACGAGGTTACTGCAGATGTACAGCCCCATATAGTATGTTTTAACATCGATTCCCAGGGCTCCAGCGAGTGGGTAATCCTCATGTATGGCTAGGGGGGTGAGCAGAAACCAGAGTACGCCGAAGGCGTTCACCAATCTTATTCTTTTGAACATAGATTCCTGCAAACTATCTGGGCTCCACTAAGCTTTACGCAACTAAACAATGAATCTTATAGGTACAGTTAGACCGATAGCTACATTTTTATTTCTGGGTGTGTCTGGGGTTGGTTTCAGTGTTCTTGTTGAATCATACGGAGGGATCAGCATGGAACTCCATGTTAATCCACTTTTATGTGGACCCAGCTGTTTCCCGGTTTATTCATGAGTCATGGGCGCACTTTGGACTGTAGTGGTGGTTAGCGGTCCCACGTTGGGCTTCTTCGTGTCGACCATATATTTATGGTGTGTGAAGAGGTGGGCGAGTTTCCCTCTTATTGTTTAGTGGTGGTATCTTCCGACCACAGATGTGAACATCTTTTCAGATGGTATAAGAGTGGGGGTAGTTGGTGAAGTAGTATATCGAGGCGAGTACAAAGTATTGTAGAGCTTTATCCTGTGATAGGATGTCCGTGCCGAAGACCCCTAGATGTATTAGGCTTCCACGCTGATACCTATGCTCGTATATGGCCACAACCCAGTCGGGGTGCTTCGAGTAAGAGAGCCGCCAGTAGGCGATCACGAGGTCGCTCGAATTGGTTATAATGTTCTCCTCGTGGGGGGCGTAGTCGTTGAATAGGAGCGTTGAAAACCTGGTTCTCAAAAAGACGCTGAGTGGGTGGGTTGTGTTGGCCACTGCCCCGCTAATGGTATACCCCCGAGCAGAGTAGAGCGCATAGTTGCTCCCCACCCAGTCAGTGTTATCAGTGTACCACCTTGCGTAAACACCCCTCCATGCCGCTGTTCCGTTGAACACCCAGCCATGACCCTCAACCAAGCTAACCCTCTTCGTTAAGGGGTTATAGGAAACTTCGGCTAAAAAGTTGCACGCGCTGAGAACTAAGATGTGTCCACCGCTTGCAACAAAGTGTTTGTAGGCGAGGTACTCTTTAAGGGTGACATACTCTGTGAAACCCAGAATCACAACGTCAAAGTTTCTCACGCCTTGGGAATTGAATAGTTCCCCATTATTTACATCAACATCGCTAATTATCCAAGTGTTGTTTCCCACACTCAACCCAGCCCTCTTCGCCAAGCCGGATGTAACAAATGAGTAAAGACTGGAGCTAAAACCCCAGCCCTCCCTAAGCGTGGTGTTTAGTAAGCCTAGGTCCTTCTTAATCAATACACCCATAGGGGTGTGCGCGTATTTGGAGTAAAACGAGTAAAACGAGGAGTATGCAGTTGTTGTGAACACGGCCTCCACAACGGCCACCCTAGCTGAACGGAGGCAGTGGTCGACCGCGCAGCATATATCCGTGTTAGACGCACACACCGTGAACTCTGATGCCCAAAACGTAGTTGACCCATTATTAGGTGATGAGGGCGGCTTGACGCCGTAGTCAGCAGTTTATGCTGTGTTGCATGATTTTTGATGGTACTTTCTAGGTATTTTTCTGGCGCTAGCTTGAGGTCAACGCCACAAATTGTACAAATACGCCTTCATAAGCACCTCCTTCACCATATTAACAAACTTCCTAGCAAACACGTATTCACCAAACACACGCTTCACAACAGAGAAAACGCCCTCAACGACCCACCTAAAACCAAAACGATGCACCCTGCTCCAAGCCCTAGCCCAAGCGCCCTCCTACCCTCCAACACAGCATCCCTTCTAGACGGACACCCCATACTCCTCGCAACAGAATTAACCCTCACCCTAATCACAGCCTTTATACCACTCTGAGACAATTAAAATTCTCCCTCGAATCACACGCACCATCCGCAAGCACCCTTCTCACCTTCACGCTCTTCATCGCACCTCTAACAAGCCTTCTCAACACCTTACCATCATTTCTCAGATGTTACATGGATACGATCTGCTTTGTCTTGGTGTTGACGGCGAAGTTTTAGATAGCCCTTCTTCACCTTCCACACCTTTCTTATCCAATCCCCACCATTGTGCACTTTTATGCCTGATGAATCCACTGCTAGGCTTACGGGGTTTGTGGATTTGAGCAAAGTTTCTTCGAGGTTTATGTTGAGCTTGTTTATTCTTCTGCATATTGTGGTGTAGTATGGTGCTTGTAGTCCTTTGACGCATTTTGCGAGTGCTCTGATGGAGCCTTCTAGTTGTCTGTATGGTAGGTGGTAGAGGATTCTATGAGGCCTAGTAGCGTGATGAGTTTGGGTAGTGGTGTGGTTCGCCTACTTTGGCTTTGTTTAGTTGTTTGAGTTCTTGTTTCAGTTGTTTATGGTTGAGAAGTCGAGGAGGATTTCACCCCTCCTAACAAGCATTGTACTTGCCCCAGTCTCTATTATCAGAGGTCACATTCCACTGTATAAATATGAAGAGGCTTGAAATAAAAACTTCACACTGCACGCTTAAGTCATGCAACACAGCACAAATCCGAAAATTTATATAAACCTATTTTGAAGCTGCTGAGTACGGCTATCCTAATGTTCGCCGCACTAGACGAAATCAAGAGGACTCATAGGATGGCTGAGGTAAGGAAGCCAGATCCGTTGGATCTTGGAAGCTCTTTGGCCTAGCTGCAAGTGAGATCCTACACGCCTAAAAATCTTACGACTTTAATCGAATAAAGTAGCGCTAAGGAAACGAGAAAAAGCGAAGTAAGTGCTTCATATGCAAAGCTTGGTGTCGCATTCAGTAAGTACGCGATAATTCTAAAGCTAAGGAGTGCTCCTAAGGTTAGTGGTAGGGGTATCGCAATGAGTGCAAAAGGCATGCTCTTTAAAGCGTCAATTATAAGCACGCATAAAACCGACACTGGGTACAATAGTAAAAGAAAAAGAGTAAAAACCAAAATGCTAAAAGTGTCAAAACCTTTACAAGTAGTGGGGCAAACTTTATTACCATTGATAAAGACACGCCTAAGAAGAATGCAAAGAATGAAGTTTGAGCAGTTTTTATGATGCGTAAAAGAACTAAGCTCGCCATATAATAGAATAATTATAGTGGTTTTAAAATCATTTAGGGTCCTGTGTGGATAAGGTGCTTCCTCAATTACTTTTGGCCTCATTGTGCCGTCGCTGACTCAGACGAATTCAACGGGTCTCTCTTTGCGCACCTGTCCGGGTAAGCGCGATATCAGAAGCATCAACCTATCAGCCTTCGTAGTGGATGAGTTCGCTGAGGGGGCGACTGTCTGGATAAGCCTTAAGTGGTTGCTCCATAGTTTTAAATTTCGTGAACCGCCGTTGAGCCACCGCCCGTGGATATCTCTACATTCTTTAGGATTTTAAATGTTTTTATGGGAAATGCTTTGTTGAATAAATGATGCTGATTATGCTATTCGTGTAAGTTTGGCTGAACATTTAGTGCTACCTCTATACTATTAACGCAGTCATGCGATTTATTCAACATATGGGAAAAAGGCCGATTGACTCGTTCGAATACTCTCAGAATCCCACATCATGGCCTGGGATCAGAGGATGTATAATTCCCTGCTGGCACAAATGTTCATTGAAGCATTAGAGGTGGAGTGGGTACACAGTGATGGCCGGGTTCACCAACCGAGTCACCCCCAACAGCATAACTCTAGGTACTCCACTTCCACCGGTGAGACTCGTGTACTTCCGATCGGTATACGTAGGTATGGCCCCCTATATCCATGGTAACCGGTACACGGTCTACGTTATGGTGGTTGTCTACCGATTCGACGAACTAGGGATTTTCGTGGCTAGTGGAGGATTTTGCGGGTAAGTGAAAGATTAAATCTTCCACTCCGCTTAACCTTATGGAGCAAGTTCCATTCTTCGAGGACTTTAAGCCGGGTCGAAGGTTTAAGAGTAGGATAGGAACGACTATCCTCGACGTAGGTAACGTCTGGTTCACGTTATTGACCAATAACGACAACTGGATACACTTAACCAGGATTACACGTCTAGGTTTTAACTTGGGGAGCCCTTTAAGGGGGTTGGTCGTAAGCGGCTTCCTGACGCTGGCGGTTACAGCAGGGTTGCTGGTCGAGTACGCCGGCACCCCTCTGGGTTCATGTTGGGGGTGGAGAGCGTGGGGTTCCTCGGCAGGGTGTCCTCAGGGGGCACCGTATACACTGAAGCAGAGGTTCTGGAGGTGCGGGAGTCAAGGTTTAGGGAGGGCTTCCGGGTAATGGAGATATGGATTTGTGGGGTTAACCAAAGGGGAGAGGTGGTGGAGTTCGACAGGTTATTCATGGTTAGGAAGAGGGACGCTGTTTGGATGGGTGAGATAAGGGAGGAGGGAAAGACGGGTACGTGATGGTGGAGGGTCAGATCAATAGAGTCCGTTTTTAACTCCATATTTGCGTAAGGCGGGTCGTAGCTTATGAACTGGGAGTGTGAATAGACTAATCTACTTTAAATTCAAGACGTCTTTTGAAGCTGACACTAACCCCCTTCTGTCTGGGCTGCCTTTAGGGAGGTCGTACTCATCGCCGTCCTTCTCTATGAGCCCGGCGTTAACTAGTTCAAAATTTCGTAAACCCTCGGCTCCGGTACGTCTCCTAAGAGGCTGTTCACCACTTTGGTTATCTCCCCTGTGTTTCCACGGCCTCCCAACCTCTCAAGGGAAATGATGGTAGCAGAATATCTTTCCGGTGATTGAGTGTCTAGAATGAGGTCTCTAACCTCCTTCCTGGTCTCCTTTACGGCCATCTCCTCTATCTCCTTACACAAATCGTCTCTCCTTCTACGCTCCTCCCCCTCATGTCTCACCCTGAAGGAGTACACTGCACCGAAAAAGGTCAGCCAACCGGGGACTCGTCGAATTTCCTTATGGCCTCCTCCACCACTCCCTCCGGTACACTTATCCCCTCTTCCTCGAAGCCTTTAAGCAGGAAATCCCTTGAGGGCTGCTCGTTAAACCTCACTATCTTTATCCTCTTTATGAACCTTCCAAAGAAGGGTTTCTCGTACTCTAAACTTTTCAACATGTTCTCCAGGACCCCCACCATGCTCCCCGTATATATTACGGAGGTATTCCCACAATAATCGTAAATGTCGTGAAAGACCGAAGGGAAATTAATACCGTTAACCTTCATTAGTTCTTGAGCCTCATCGAAGATCAACGCGGCTCTCTTCTTGCTGTCACCAGCCAACAAGTTCCCTCGTGATTGAACTCACGTCATCGCCCCTAAACCTCTTGAGCTTTGGCCTTATCCTAGCCAAGTTAAACTCCAAGAGTGGGTTTTCGTCGACGCCTAGGGTATTTGAGATGAGTCTGATCACTCTTCCGCCCAAGGTGTACTTCTTCACAGTCTCGTTTATTCCCTCTAAAAATAGACCGAAGAACGAGGACTAGGATACCTCTCCTTCTTAGGGTCATAAATTCTCATGAGGTTCAGTTTAACTACTATGTACCTAGGGTCGTTGACTGTGACGTTGACCATGCTGGTTTTGCCCACCCTACACACTCCGAAGACAGCCAACCATACCTTATCTTTCAATACTCTCCCTTATCCCCCAATTTCCTTATCCCTATCAAACAGGTCCCTCCTGTCCTCCTTTGGCCCGACGTCGAATAACATTTTACGCCTCCGTAATTATTACGCCGGCGTAACATGAAAACTTGATGTAACCGCGTGTCTTTGAACTAGACTTGGTCCAGGGAGGGAGTGAGGCCAAGCTGAGGACTCCCCCGAGGATGAGGGAAGTGGCATAGAAGATTGGAACATTCATCTTAGAACATTAGAGACCCCGCCCGTGAGGACGGGGAGTTAAGTATAAATACGAGTTTGGTTTTAAAAGTTTTGGGACGTTCCCTGAAAGAGTTAAAGTA
>Ga0208006_100440_pt1 | contig 16024 bp, 12 predicted proteins | sample ECH_Bnyco_MetaG_FD_187131 | JGI IMG/M metagenome (GOLD analysis project Ga0208006, IMG submission 187131) | Hot spring microbial mat communities from Yellowstone National Park, Wyoming, USA - ECH_B nyco_MetaG (SPAdes) (version 2) | ecosystem: Environmental > Aquatic > Thermal springs > Hot...
ACGACGAAACCACGCATACAGCCCTCATTCAACCAGACGGATATCGTCCAGAAGCTCTTCTTGGCGAAGTCTGTCCTCAGACCGTATCTCAGCAAACCATCTGCACGTTTGAGCTGCCGCTCTATGCGACGTGTAAGCAGAAGAAAGGGTATAACGTCGAACCACCTTCTAAGCGGAAGAAAGGTTGCCACACAAAAGTATTCGTCCCGAGCGGCGCCGTTAACCTCCACCACCTTCTCAACCATGTATAGGGGCACTCCAAACCAGTCTCTTAAGCCCTACCATGCCCCCCTCCAGTTATATAAGTCATCGATACATAGCCACGGTAGCAACACCCGACCACGGATAGAACATTCGGATACCCCTCCACCCCCATGCGCAGCCCGCTACCGAATCAAAACCGAGCAACGGTAAATCTGGCTTCGGGCGAAAGAGATCAAGAGCTCCCCATCTTCGGGTTGGGGGCCGCAATCATAGTGCGCTTGGCGGGTAGCTGGGTGTGTATCCCCCTCTTCGCCGCGGTGACCGTCTGCGGTTCCTGTACCTCGTGGAGGGCGCCCCGATCATCCTTCGACATCTTCGAGCTCACCCACAATGAGTATCCCCCATCCACAAGCACGGCGTGATGTTTATGGGCGCGCTCGTTCCCATAACCGAATGGTTAGGCTTCGTTGAAGCTGCCCCCGTGGCTTAAATTTAGGGTACACTGACAACCCTAGGTTGATAGCAAACTTTGAAAGGCTGGCAGAATGACATCTCCTGGAAAACCCTGCTAAAAGTTGATAGCTGTAACTGAAGAGTTACGTCTAACATCAACAAAATCCCGAAACACGTTTTTAGGAAATTATAGGCTTTAATTTGCGTAGTATTCATCAATTTAGTCTGTATCCTACAAATTGTTAAGCATGAATTTTAAACCAAAATTAGCTGATAGTCTTTTGCCAAATCTGTAAAAGCATGGTGATTGTTCTCGTCTCCTATGATTTTTACATCTGAAAGTTTCGAAGCGATGTTAAGATGCGCTGGTGAGGCGCAGTAATCGCGAACTCCAAGAAGAATTTCACCCGACAACACCTTTTGATAGGCGGGTTTTAACCCCTTATAGGGACTTTCAGAGAACGGAATCTTTGTGCCAAGCCCATCCAAGTATACCAAAATGTCATGCCCTACCTTCTTAAGTTCGGTGGCGTAGTGAAAAGCGTGAGCTGCTTTAATCGATTCTGATAAGTTGGAGGGGTCGGTCAATACAATAAACAATAATTTTGTCATAATTTTAGTTTATCTACTAATAATATAAGTTTTCTTGACTCAGCCCTAAGGTGTGAGGTTTTGAAAAGTTATAACAATCTTCAGCTACTTTTGATGGTAGCTCAAACTCTTAACTACTTGGTCAACTCTTTGTGAACAGCTCATAGAACTCCTTTTTCATTAGGATTAATTTCCCTTTCCTTGTGGGGGGAAGGGAAGCGGTTTGTTCATCCACGGTTAAGACACTGCAGCGGCCCAAACCCATCAACCATGGTGGTCACAGCAATCCTTCAATCAAAGCCCAGCAGAGTGTGCGGAGTGCCGCGGCGGCACTGTTCTCATAGAACCGCAGCAATTCCTAATCAGAGGTTGATGGACCCTCCGCCTTACCCGCGGATGGATGAGTGTAGTGTCGAAGCGTACGAGCCGTTTATCAGTATTTCATTGTTGATCCTTCTACAAGTTGTGGTTGAGGGGTTTGGGAGGAGATTGTGGTTTGCGGCTTGGGTTTAGGTATACGGATCGCCTTTCCCCTGTTGTTTTGAGTGGTTCATCACACGAAGATATTCACTTGTTGTTTGGCGGAGTGTGGTTCATCCGGTTGATGTGTCCTGATCTGTGTTCGTATTGAGTATTTTATTGACTAGGCGTGTTGCCTCGCTGAAGTCGTAGTTTCTGAATAGCTCTATTTTGCTGGATTCGATTGAGCCTTCGGCGTGGATCATGAGTGTCAGCATGTAGCCCGCCATGCTTGTTGCTCCCAGCTCTTTGGCTAGCTTTAGGGTCTTGATTCGACTTGCTCCATCGACCGCGCCGCGCATGTATTTTTCTATTAGGTCTTTCGACGACGTGTTCAGGTCTTCCTGTGATGGTAGTGTGGCGATTATTCCTCCCGATATGTCTATGAGTGAGCGTAGAAGGTCTGTGAAGTGTGTGTTGGAGTATATTTTGCCGATGTTGGTGTACACTGGGTTGGGGACCGCTACTCCTCCGAGGAGTAATGGTTGGCTGGATGCGGCGATAGCGCTCATCCTCATCAGCTCCTTATAGGTCACGATTTCTAGGAGGTCGTCACGCACGTGTTTCTCGGCTGTTAGACCGTTGCTCTTAGCGGCTTCGAGTGCTGCTCCGAGGTAGAGGTTGGCCATCGCGGACCTGTAGCTGATGGCTGTGAAGCGGTGAAAGTTTGCGAAGAGTGTCGCCAGCCTACCTGCTAACCCCGTGTTCCTGTAGAGGAACACTCTCTCCCAGGGTACGAACACGTCTTCGAACACTGTGAGCGTCTCCAGCTCGTAGTCAAGCCTGCTCAGAACCGCTGATGTGTTCCCCTCCACCTCATCCACGGGTCTAACGAACATGGTTAGCCCCGGCGTGTTGGCTGGCACGGCGAAGGCCACCGAATACTCCTCCTCCGAGGACTTCATGCTTCTTGTGGGTATCACGATGATTTCGTCCGCCACGGCTGCCTGGGTTGTGTGCGCCTTAGCACCACGAACAACTATACCACCCCCCTTCTCATCCACCACCCGCAGGTAGAGGTCGCGGTCAACCTGCTCGGAAGGCCTCTTAGACCTATCACCCTTGACATCCGTCTGCGCCACAGCTATGGTGAGGTCTTTTCTCGCAACCCAATCGAAGTACTCCGCCACCCTTTTTCGATTCTCCTCCTCAAGCTGGGGAGCTAAGCCCAGCAAAGCGAAGAGGGCATCGCTCCCAATCGCTTGGGAAATATTGAATACTCCATTACAGAACATTGTGGTTTCGTACACCAGCCTGTGCCTATCGAGCAGGTCAGCAGAGTTTTTAGGCACTCTGTAAAACCCGCTTATATCTCCGAGGCGCTCATCGTGAATAGTCCTCGCAGGATAATCGAAGAGTTTGCCTGCATGGCGCGCCGCGATTCCTAGCACGGGGTGGTGGGCAACGCTCCCAACCAACCTTCCTCTATAATGCACTTTTCTCCCATCATTGAGTGAAGAAAGAAACTCTTGTACGCTCCTCATAACGAATCATTCGGCCAGCGAAATAAAACCCTTTCTGTGTTTCTGAGGTAGTGTCCGGATTAGAGAGTGGTGTGCGTGGTAACCAAGTGTGGAAAACAATTATCTGGATACAATCGTTTCTGAGATAGTGTCTGGATGAAGTGTGCCGATGGAGCCGTGGATGGGGTCGGTGTGGGAGAAGGTGATGTAATGGACACGCGTGTCAGCATAAAGAGCTTTCACCCTTAGATTAGTTCTCACCAAACCATTATTCAAGGAATCTTTAAGTCCGGAAACGTTTTCTAACAGTTCTGACTGTAGGTGTTCTGATGCCCCCGTGATCGCCCAAAGTTTAACTCTTCGAACTATTTCCTTTTTGAGCGGTGTTGAGAGTGTTCTATGAATCTTCCTAGTTTTTTGATGGTGCGAAAGCTTTTTCAGTAAAGTTCCAGTATAATCCGTCAACCTTAAATAAAATCTTCGTAAGCAGCGTGGAACGCTAAGACTCGAGAATGTCTGCCTACCCTTTGATGAGTGCTTTGAGTATTATAGCTGGTGTGAGTATATGAATGCACTTGGCTAGTAGTTAATCAATTTTTTGAACGAATTTCTGAATAAGTATGGAAATATTTATTAACGAGCACATTAACTGTTTATCTATGGCAAATCGTTCTGATGAGGGTCCTAAAGGTCAGGTTCTAAAAAAGGAGATAAGCTATTTTCAACTTGTAGTCATCGCTGTGGTAGCAAGTGTAGGGACAGGTATTTTATTCGCCACTGATTCGATGACGGCGGCCGCTGGACCCGGATCGGTTCTGTCGTGGGCACTGATATGGATATTCTTTCTTCCCCTCGCTTTGACCTTTGCCGAACTCGCCCGCGTCTTCCCAGAGGCTGGGGGACCCGCGCGGTACCCATTGTACACTCACGGTCGCATGCTGGCTCTTCTGACGTCAACCTCCTCGCTGATATGGTACCTGTTTATTCCGCCCATCGAAGCCTTAGCAGTTGTGGAAGCATTGGACTATTTCTACCCCAAATTAATAGGTCCGAATGGATACCCCACTCTACTTGGAGCTGGACTGGGAGTTATCCTTTTGCTTTTATTCATCCCGTTTAACTACTACGGCACCAAGAGTTTCGCTAGGAGCTCGACTGGTCTGGGTGTTGTGAAATTCGTGTTCTACGCTGCTCTTGCGCTCGGGTTGATAGCGGTTTACTTTAACGCATCAAACTTCACCTCATACGGGGGTTTTCTGCCATATGGGGCCACAGGGCTATTTCTAGCTATGCCCACGGCGGCGTTTGCAGTTGGGGGTGTTAGGATCATAACTGACTACGCTGAGGAAGTTAAGTCAACGGGCGTGCTGGTGAAGGCTGTAGTATTAACCGTTTTCGCCCAGCTAGTGCTCACGGTTTTGTTTGGGTTGTCCTTTGTGGGCGCATTAAACTGGGGTAAACTAGGCCTCTCCAGTGGCGATTGGTCCTCCCTGACAAGCCTGCCAGGCAACCCATTTGTAGATCTATCTAACTCACTGAAGGTGAGTCCACTCCTAGCAATAGCGATAGTGGTTGGTACTCTCGGTCCATTTGTGACGGGTTATATTTATCTGGGGGGTGGAACCCGTATACTGTTCGCGATGTCGCGGTCGAATTTTGTAAGCTCTAAGATAAAGCAGCTGCACCAGAAGTACTATGTTCCAACTTGGGCGATACTTATCTTCGCAATTGTAGGCGCCATAGTCACATTTGTGTCTGCGCCCGCTCCATCGATTTATAGTCTACTCACAGACGCGGTTGTAGCTGGTTACCTAGCGTATGCTGCGAACCCTGTGGCCATGATGGCTGCGCGTCGGCAGGGTCTTACTCAGTCCGCGCACAGGCTTCCGGGTGGATCAGTGTTCGCACCAATAGGACTTATTTTCTCTGCGCTAATAGTCTACTGGAGTGGCTGGCCCTCGGTGCCCTACTCCATTCTAATAATCACAGTTGCCTCTATTCTCTTCACGGTGGTTTATAGGGTTAAGGAGAATGTTTTTAATTCAGTTTGGTTCATAGTTTACGCCCTCTTCATGTTGGTGATGAGCTATATTGGTAGTGTCGGCGCCCTTAACGTAATACCCTTCAGCTGGTCATCACTGATTGTGGCAGCGGTCTCGGTCCTAGTGTTTTACCCGTGGGGGATACTCACCGCGTTGCGGGAACCCATCAAGGAGGCCCCCCAGGAGCAGTAAATATTTAGCAACGACACTTTTTTATTCTATAACTTTTCTTATAAACGGAAGTGTGTGGTACCGCCGCTTTAACGTTAAGTTATGCGATGTGGCATCAAAGGGTTTTTATACATCGTATGGAAAGGCTCTAACAAAATGTTGGAGACCGAGGAATTGTTGCAATATTTGACGCCGGAGGGTGAGCTTACATACGATATTGGTGGCTTGCTAGACGATAAGCGGGTTCTGGATCTTTATAAGATAATGGTGAAGACCCGTGTGATAGACCAAAAGATGCTCAGCTATCAGAGGCAGGGGCGAATAGGATTTTATGCTCCATGCACGGGTCAAGAGGCCGCTTTCGTTGGAGCTGCAGCTGTGCTTCGCGAGCAAGACTGGGTTTTCCCTGCGTACAGGGACCTTGGAGCAGCCTTGGTTAGGGGGATAAGTGTTGAGTCCATCATCGACCAGCTCTTAGGTAACTCAGCTGATCTCTCGAAGGGTAGACAGATTCCTAGCCACTTTGGTTCGAGGTCTAAGAACTATGTTATAGGCTCCAGCCCGATAGCGACCGAAATCCCCCAAGCAGTTGGCGCAGCCATGGCTGCTAAAATATTGGGGGACGATGCTGTAGCTATGACTTTCTTCGGTGATGGAGCCACATCCGAGGGGGATTTCCATGTTGGACTGAACTTTGCTGGTGTTTTTCTTGCGCCGTGCATTTTTGTTTGTGTTAACAACCAATGGGCGATATCCATGCCTGTTAAAAGGCAGACCGCTTCTAAAACCATAGCGGTCAAGGCGGTTGCTTATGGGATCAAAGGGGTAAGGGTGGATGGAAACGACTTGCTCGCCGTTTACGCAGCCTCCAAAGAGGCGCTTGAAAGGGCTTTGAGTGGTGGTGGCCCAACACTCATTGAGGCCGTGACCTTCCGTATGGGCCCCCATTCGACTTCGGATGATCCTAAGAAGTATGGGCACGATGTTCAGGCTGAGGCTTGGAGGGATAAGGATCCTATTATGCGTGTTAAGAAAATGCTGGTGGCTAGCGGTGTATGGAGTGAGAAGGATGACGAGTATTTGTGGCAGTCTCTGAACGAAGAGATGACAAATATTTTCCAGGAGCGTGAAAAGATACCCCCTCCCAGACCTGAATCGCTGTTCGAGGATGTTTATTCCTCGCGTGACTGGAACCTAGATGAGCAACTCAACGAACTGTTGGAGGTGATAGGCCGCCAAGACGACTCCCGCTAAGCCTAACACGTTTTCGAGCCATCACCTTGGGGTCGATCGAGAAGGAATAAGTATTGGTGTGAGTAATGAGGAGGTTTCCAGCTTGCTGTGTTAAGTGTATCGTATGGAAAGTGTGGTGGAGATGTAGTGGCTGGAGCTCAAACGTTTCTCTCGTTGAGATGCGTAGTGCTTTAAGCGGGTGGCCCGAGTGTGTTGAAGGCACCTGTATATTATAACCCTCGACGCTTTCCAGAAATATTTTTCGAGATAGTTCGGCACTGACCCACGCTTAGCGGGGCGACCTAAAATCCGTGCTCGAAGTATGCGTGTCGCCTGCGTGGAATTTTGTGTTCGCCGTAAAGGGGTGGGTTTCAAATATTCGTCGTGCTGATTTTGCTTTTGGGGATCTCAGGTTATAGCTGCTTCTCTTGTAAGAGCCTTGCGCCCCTCATAACTATGTGTAAAGTATGCAGGTTAAGATATCCTGCTTTGTGAATTGGGAGGAAACGGTGATTCATTGGGTATATTCTAAGTGAGTCATAGTTCTCCTCGGATGCTGTGGGGTTGGCCTAGCAGGGAAACTCTCTTAAGGATGTTTGTTCAAATTTGTTTAACATTGTAAACAGTGTTCTCAAAGTATCGTGAATTCTGGAATTTCCTGTATTTGGTTGCCTGACTTTGTAGTGATATTGCAACAAAGCTTATCAGTATGACTTCGTAATCTACCCTATGGCTAATGAGTGGCGGATTACGGAGTACATGAAAAAGTATAACTATGAGAATATCTTTATTTGCAACGACAACGCCACAGGCCTCAGGGCCGTTATTGCCATACACGACACGACTTTAGGTCCTGCAGCTGGTGGTTGCAGGATGTGGACCTATTCTACCGAATGGGACGCGATAGAGGACGCGCTACGCTTAGCTCGGGCCATGACTTATAAGTACGCCGCGGCGGGGGTGGATCTCGGCGGAGGAAAAGCTGTGATTATGGGCGATCCCAAAAAGGAGAAGTCGGAAGCCCTGTTTCGGGCTTTGGGGAGATTTATCGATAGGCTTGGAGGCCTTTACTATACGGGTGAGGATGTGGGCACCACGCTTAGAGACATGGAGTATATCTATTCGGAAACAAGGTTTGTGATAACTTTGCCAGAGTATCTCGGAGGTGCTGGACCAATAGCTGGAGCCACAGCTACAGGAGTAATCCAAGGTATGAAGGTTGCCGCTAAGAAGGTGTTTGGTTCAGAGAGTCTGAATGGGTTGAGGATAGGTGTTCAGGGTTTGGGAGCTGTTGGCTCCGAGCTAATTAAGCTACTTAGCAAGGAGGGAGCCAAGCTTGTTATCACCGATATTGATAAGGAGAGGGTTGAGAAGGCTCTTAAAGAGGTGAACGCGGAGACCATTGCACCCGAGCAGATCTACGATGCTGACGTCGATGTTTTCTCACCGTGTGCACTCGGAGGTGTAATAAATAATAATACGATCCCCCGGCTGAAATGCAAGATTATAGCGGGGTGTGCTAACAATCAGCTTGGAACCGAGGCGGATGGCTACGGGGTAGAGAAACGCGGAATAGTTTATGTCCCAGACTATATACTCAACGCTGGGGGAGCCATTTATGATTCGGACAGACTCTTTCATCCCCCTCATAATCATGTAAGAGCTATGGAGAAGGTTTACCGCATAAGAGAGACCGTTGAGAGGGTATTTGAAATTGCTGAACAAAATCATATTCCTAGTTTTAGGGCTGCTGACGTGCTTGCCGAAAAGAGGATAGAGGAGGTAGCTAAGGCCAAGCAGCTAAGGGCTAAAGGTGGTGTGAACTAGTGGGGTTGCTGGATGGTAGGTCTGCCATCGTAACTGGTTCTTCACGTGGCATAGGCTACGAGATAGCCCGAATTTTTTTAAGGGAGGGAGCCAAGGTGGTTATCAACTCCCGTAGGGAGGCCGATGTGTCGAGGGCTGTGACCGAGCTGTCGAGCGGTTTGGGTTCCCCGGAGAGTGTTTTGGGCGTCGCGGCCAACGTCGCGGTCTATGAGGACTGTGAGAGATTGGTTAACAAATGCGTATCAGCATTCGGGAGGGTGGATATATTGGTGAACAACGCGGGCATATCGCTTGTAAAGCCAAGTCTAGAGCTCACACCGCAGGAGTGGGATGATATTATCAGAACCAATCTCTCCGGCGCGTTTTATATGTCCAAACTAGCCGCCGAACACATGAAGTCGAATGGTGGGTGCATCGTGAATATATCCTCGATCTTCGGGCTGGGAGGCGTGCCGAAACGCGCCGCCTACTGCTCCTCTAAGCACGGCCTAATCGGCCTAACACAGGTATTGGCTACCGAGTGGGCGACCTACGGTATACGCGTCAACTGTGTGTCGCCTGGTTACATACTTACTGAAATGGATATTAAGGATTCGAGTGTGGGTGAATACAGCCAGGATGATATTAGGCTGCGAACACCGATGAACAGGTATGGTTCGGTGGCTGAGGTGGCTGAGGTGGTTCTATTCCTCTGCTCAGATAAGGCTTCCTACATCACAGGCGCCAATCTAACAGTTGACGGAGGGTGGAGCGCCTACACTGGTTGGGATAGGCTTTTAAGACAAATTAAAGGACTGTCTTGAGGAGGCTCATAAGCTTGAATGTACCACGTAAGAAAATCAGGGTGAGGCCAATCGATGCCAACGTATCTCCACGCTTTGCGCAGCCTGCCACATTCGCTAGGCTTCCCCACCAGAAGGATCTGACGGACATAGACGTGGCATTTGTGGGCGTACCGTTTGACGACGCAACCTCTTATAGACCTGGCTCACGCCTTGGGCCCTCAGCTGTAAGGGAACTTTCACGTGGACTTAGGACATACAATGCTTCTCTGCGGGTCGCACCCTTCGAAGTGGTTAATGTTGTGGATTACGGTGATGTTGACGTTGTGCCGGGCTATGTGCAGGATACATTCGAACGGGTGACCGACGTGCTTCATAAAGTTCATTCGGCGGGTGTCACACCACTCGTCTGTGGTGGGGATCACAGCATAAGCTTACCCTCACTGAGGGCTGCCCACAGAGTTCATGGCCCTCTGTATGTATTGGACTTCGATGCGCACTTTGACTTTTCGGACTCCTTTTGGGGCAAAAAATATACACATTCAACTTGGGTAAGAAGGGCGCTAGAGGAAGGACTCATATCAAATATAGTTGAGCTCGGGATAAGGGGTAGCTGCTACTCGGCGGATGATTTTCGCTGGGCCGAAGAAAACGGTATAGAGGTGTACACGATGGATATGATTGAGGAAAAGGGGTATAGAACTATTCTCAAGGATATTCTGGGAGGGGTTCCTCAGGGTTCGCCCATATACGTTTCTATTGATATAGACGCTGTGGATCCCGCCTATGCGCCAGGCACGGGCGCACCAGAGATTGGCGGGTTCACGGGAAACCAGCTATTGGGGTGTATCAGAATGCTGAGAGGATACAAGCTCGTGTCGTTGGATGTCACAGAGGTCTCACCGCTCTATGATAACCCGACAGGTCTCACCTCCATACTTGCGGCCAACGTATTCTACGAGGCGATTTCCGTGTTGGCTCTCAACAAGTCTGACAAGCAAGGATGACCGCGTCAAGTCAAGGCCAACCTTTTTTGTGTAAAGCTCTGCATTAAGTGTCTCCGAAGCTAGTTTGCCCGATGATGATGCCCATCACACATTTCTGGGTGTGCGAGTGTAATTATTGATTACATCCCCGAAGCAACTTTGAGTTATTCTCTACCTTTTGGTCTTCACGCCACTTACCGCTATCCCCCCTAGGATGAACAAGGCGCCCAATAGTTGGGTGTAGTCAAGGATTATGTGTAAGACTATGAATGCCAATATGAGTGCGAACACTGGCTCTGTAGCTGTTACAAGGGTGGCGTAGAATGAATCGCTCTCTAAAAGCCCCCTATAAAAAAAGAAGTATGGGAGCACAGTTGCGAATACCGCGAGGTAGCCTCCACCGGCCAATGAGTCAAGGTTGATACCTGAAAATAGGAGTAGTGGTGTGACGAATGGTAGTGACCAGAGCGATTGTGAAGCTATTAGCTCAAGCTCTCTCCCACCCTTATTTTGCAGAAGCTTAGAGTATGAAATTAGGAGACCGTAAAACATTCCCGCAAAAAAACCTAGCATTACCTGGTTAAGGGAGGGTGTACCCCGGTAGATCGAGTAGAGCCCAACTAGGACCAGCACGCTTGAGATACCCTTCGCCAATGAGAATTTCTCACCGATAAAAATACGGGAAAAAAAGGGCACCCATAGGATCGACGTGTACAGCATTACCGCGCTTAGCGCTGAGCCCGCTATTTTGACAGAGTATATGAATACTTCATAGAAAAGGGCCACAATAGCCCCCAATATAATATAGTTTCTTCTAATCAGAGGTCTAATACGCACGAATGGTAGAAGAATCAGGATGGAGAGAACTGATCTAAAAAACACAAGGCTAAAGCTGGTGGCCCCCGCAAAATAGAAAAGCTGTGTAACTACACTAACGGAACCCCATAGAAACGAACTCGCGAGCAGGTTGGCTAGTCCCCCTCTGTTAGACATTCCAATGATATAGTAGGAGAGCTCATATTAGGTGTAACGGGACACGCCTCCTGCTTGGAGCTCACCCCCAGACGCTAACTCCATTATCTTCTTAGCTAAGAGTAGTCGTCCCTCAGGAGTTCACACCGTTACTCAGCCCTACGTGCACGCAAATTTTGGAGCGCTGTGTGCTACGGGGTCTGCGCACCTAAGATATGTTCCTAGGTGTGTAAGAGTATATACGTCAGTAATCTGCGCCCACATGATCTATGGTGGGAGGCGAGTACTGGTTGACATGAGACCCCCGTCTTAGGTGCACGGATTCGTTGTCAATCATTGCTCCCGTCTCCCCTGCTGGTAGTGAATTGCGCATAATCTGTCCCAAGACGGCGCTATATCCCCAGTGGTTTGCCTGCTTCCCGAAACATTCTCGTTCTTGTAATCGAGCTACGGTGAAGATGCTTTTCCCACACACAACAACGATTGGTTACGGTTCTAGGTCTAGGTCTTATGATAATGCCTTAGCGTAGCATGAGCGAGACGTGCAGCGATGCTCCCACGTGAAGAGGAAAGAGTAATATTACCTTCTAGGAGTAACTCATAACCTTATTGATAGCTCTGATCACCCTCTGCACGTTCGGCAAATAATAATCCTCCAGTGCGTATGGAAATGGTGTATCGAAACCAGTGACCCTCAATATGGGCGCCGCTAAATACTCTATTGCACGTTCTGCTATCAGAGCAGATATTTCTGCGCCTAAACCAAGTGTTTTTGGAGCGTCATGCACGATCACAACTCGCCCCGTTTTCTTTACGGATGTTATTATCGAGTCTATATCTATTGGCCACAGCGTTCTGAGGTCTATTACCTCAACATTCAAACCTTTTTCCTCCGCTTTTTTTGCCGCCTCCAACACGACGTGTACCATAGATCCGTATGAAAAGACTGTAACATCGCTTCCATCCCTGACCCTCTTAGCCTGCCCTATTGGAACAACATAGTCACCTTGGGGCACGTCTTCTCTGACTGCTCTGTATACCCTCTTTGGTTCAAGAAATAGAACTGGGTCTTCGGCTCTCATTGAGCTAATCAGTAACCCTTTAGCGTCGTACGGGGTGCTTGGCGCAACCACCTTAAGGCCAGCTGTATGTATAAAGAAGGTTTCGGTGCTTTGACTGTGATATAAGCCTCCCTTCACCCCGCCCCCGAATGGAGCCCTAATAACTATGGGCGCACTGAATTGGCCACCCGTTCTATAACGCATCTTTGCAAGCTCGTTTACTATCTGGTCGAACGCTGGATAGATAAAATCCAAGAACTGTATCTCAACCACTGGCTTGAGCCCATATAGGGCCATACCTATAGCGACACCTATTATGCCAGATTCGGCTAAGGGGGTGTCGAAGACCCTGTTTGGGCCAAACTCCTGATACAGGCCTTCCGTTACCCTGAATACCCCACCGTTTATCGCTACATCCTCACCGAAGAGGACAATCTTCGGATTACGTCGCATCTCAACTTTGAGCGCATCGTTTAAAGCTTGAACCATGGTCATCAAAGGCATCCCAAGTCCCTTCGACTAATAGTTTTACAGTTAATCACCATTCCTATACTAACTTATAAGAGTTTTTACCCTCAAACTTGGATGATTTTTAGTGTACTCTAACAGGTTTAAAAGAGTATTTTTGAAGTGCTTTTTTCGTCCCGTTGGTGGAACCGCAAGCCTGAGACGCGTTGGAGAATTTAATCAAATACGTGAACCTATCTAAGACGACTTGCTTGAAAAAGGATTCTCCCAAAATATCTGTGTTATTATGAGGACGGTGTGCGGATAATGTTTGTTAACCTCATATAATAGGGAAGCAACACGGAGCCGTCCACTCGGCACTCTTGTTATCACACCACTCACCCCTAAGCTACGCGTGCAGTCACAGCAGACGTGAGCCAGGCGAGTACGAATTTTCGGACTGAGTGAAGTAAGCATGTGGTACCATCACGTGTCCGGATAACAGGGGTTTACCAGTTTGACGTACGCGTGCCCGTAGCCCGCTGAAACCCGCGAAGGTGCCACTGTTAAAGCTATAAGAAGCATGTATGTGGATAATACTTAGCTGGGGTGCGATTCCATCGTGAAAGCTTTTACCCAGATGTCAGCGCTATGGGATAACTATCCTTTGAGTAGGGGGAGACTAGAGCTACACGCTTAAGCCAACCCCAAAAGGTTAAACCTTGAGGCTATTTTAAGATGATGCCCGGATTAGGGGTTGGCGAGCGTGGTAACCAAGCGTGGGAAACGCTTGTCCGGACACCATCAAGAAAACAGTACTCAGCTTAAAAAACCCTAATAGGCAGGGAAATAATAACTTCACATATAACCCCTAACCCAAACGGAGCCAAACCCAATAGCCTAAACAAACTTAAACTGAATGCAGCACGACGCCCAGTTCAAATCCCACACTGCGCCTAGAACACCGGTTACACCCTATTTCTTCTCGGTGAGAACACTGATTATGGTATCCCTAAGACTATCGAAGCTACGCTTAAGATAGGTCATATCCTCCTTAAGATCCTGTATCCTACCCAAGATGTCCACGCTCAATTCATCAATCTTCCTATTCGTGTCTTCGATTCTTTTGTTGGTGTCTTCGATTTTTGATAGTAGTTCTGTTCTCGTGTCCTCGATTTTCTGGTTTGTGTCGTCTATTCTGCGGTTGGTGTCCTCTATTCTCTGATTCGTGTCCCCTATCTTCGATAGTAGCTCCACTCGTGTATCCTCAATCTTCTGGTTTGTATCATCTATTCTCCTATTGGTGTCATCTATTTTCGACAGTAGCTCCACCCTAATATCCTCAATCTTCCTGTTGGTGTCCTCTATTCTCTTGTTGGTGTCATCCATCTTTGATAGTAGCCCCGTTCTTGTGTCGTCTAGTCTCCGATTGGTGTCGTCTATTTTTCTGTTGGTGTCCTCGAATCTCATCATCACTATTGTTTTTAGGTCGTCTATCTTCTTGTTTGTGTCCTGTATTTTGCCGTCTAGGTCCCCTCTCACCTGGTCTATTCTCTTTGTGAGGTGTGTGGTTTCGCGTTGGCTTATGGCTGCTAGGAGTATGGCTGCCTCGGCGTGTGTGAGCCTCTCACCTTTGGCGAGTTTCTCAGCCATCCTTGATAGGTAGTCCTCCAGGAACCTTTCGAGCGATGCTATGAGCGCCGACTCAACCAAAACCCTTCACACACAATACACTACACATAAATATAAATCATCACCCGACGACTCTAACCCCAAAACAACAAACCAAGTAACACGAAATAATAGTAGCAGGCAACCCAACACGCTACACAGAGATCAGAAGCCCTCCCCACATTATTAACACCCAACCACCACTGAGAGGTGCCCCAGTCAATCCAGCACCAAACCGCTCCAGCCCACGACAACCAACTATATCAAGACTTATTCACAAGCTTAACCGCTGTCCCATAGGCAATTATCTCATCCATGAACTCCGAAAGCTCATTAGAGTCAAAGTAAACCTGCAGCACAGCGTTCGCACCCATCGAGAGAGCATGGGAAACCATCCTCTCCATAGCCGTCCTCCTCGCCTTCTCAGCGTTCTCGACAAACTCCGAGATCTCCCCACCAACAATACTCCTCAACCCAGCAAGAAACCTACCACCAATCCCCCTACTCCTCACAGTGATCCCAACCGCGATACCAAGAACCTGCTCAACCTCGAAGCCCGGAACATAATTCATCGTACTCACAATAATCCTATCACTACTAAGCATAAAGAAAATGCGCACCCAAACTTATAGAGTTTTCCCACCCCAACCCTAGAGACCCCAAAACCCCGCGACCCTCTCAACCTTTCACTAACTCACCCACACATCCATCCACCCATCCACAGACACCCTCAAATACCATTCATAGCTAAAACAACCATCCATAAACCATGCGCACACACCGCCTAGGCCTATTCTTAATTCAAATCCGACTGTAGAACCTCCGCGTCGAGTGGGAAACCCGTGAGGCAGCCATCAACGATGCACCCCACACATAGGCGGAGAACACATGCTAGCGAAATACACACACTACGTACAGGTAACACCAAACTACACCAAAACATACACCAACATACCCATACAACCACACAACCTCGAGAAACTAGGAAACCTCAACCTCAAACCAAAAACGAATAATGATCACACGCCAGCCAGGCAAAAACTATTTAAACCAATACGAACCCATAACCCTCGAGCCCGCGGGCGACCGCCTAGAAATCGGAGGAGTGGGCACACCGCTAGTAGCCCCAGTCACAGTCGAACACACATCATACATGGGAGACACACTCTACAACTTTATACAGTTAGTGAACCAAACACATGACGAGTACACAAGATTCTACATACACAGCCACCAACAGCCTAAACAACACCGCACACTGAACACATATAGATAAAACACTTCAAGCAACACGGATACAGTAACCCAGTACCCAAGAAAGCACCCAAACACGGCCAACAAACGCAAAACCCAAAAACAAATAACCAAACCAGCGACCTAGGCAAACGTTGGGAGTCCCGCCCAAACTGAATGAAAATGCCTATTCCAATCTAGCCGGATAAATCAGATGAAAATCACCAACTGACACATACCGCCAACATCCCTATTACCGCTTGCTAGGACTAACCGTTTCCCATCCCGAGGTGCCCTGCTTACATACCCCCTAGTCTCGACACCAACGGATGGTTTACTAAAAACCTTAAACTCTAAGGTAGAAAGCGC
>Ga0208006_100458_pt1 | contig 15513 bp, 12 predicted proteins | sample ECH_Bnyco_MetaG_FD_187131 | JGI IMG/M metagenome (GOLD analysis project Ga0208006, IMG submission 187131) | Hot spring microbial mat communities from Yellowstone National Park, Wyoming, USA - ECH_B nyco_MetaG (SPAdes) (version 2) | ecosystem: Environmental > Aquatic > Thermal springs > Hot...
AATCACGTGTAGGCCTTGAAACTCCTCCAAGCAAAACGGCATTAGTCTCACACCTCTGCTTTCCCCTTTTGCGTTCACATTGCTTAGATCATAGGGAATTTTAGGGTAAATTAATGTAAAACATTTCTTCTAATATAAACATAAATAAGGATTCACCCTATTTTCACGCTATTATTAGTGAGATAACTTTATCCACCTTCTTCAAAGTCCAAGGTAAGAAAACCAGCACGTATTGAGGTAAATGTTCAAAGACGTGTTAAGTTGCCTCTAACCTTCTCCCCGCCATTAAGGATTACAAGGGTGGATCATAGGTTTGTGGTTTACTGCCTTTTCATCACTTCATAGCTGATGGTTAAAAGCACCCCACTCCATTTTTCCAGCAGTAAAGCATGGGTCTTCAGCCTATTACCATCCCTCACTGAGAGGGAGCCCTCTGCTCCCAGATCCTAGAGACTATGGGATATGTAGAGCCCTTTTTGAGCATGCCCCTGGAGACGTTTTACTTCACATTACTTTAAAACTCTTTAAAATTCTAAAACTTCAAGGCCTTCCTTAGAAGGGGAAAGGCTTGTCGTTAATTTTGTCAAGAACAAAACCTTCACCTCTAACACGCGAAAGTCCTGCTGACCCTAGGATATAAACCTAGATTTTAAGTAGGTTTTAGATGGGGTTAACCTACTTTACAAGGGTAAAGTAAGGGGAATTTACACTTCAAAACGCAATGAAGAGTCTTCTAAACTTTCTTGGAGTCTTTCTTTGAGAGTGAATCATTATTGCCCTTGACTATTTCCCTGCTTATTCGATTCCTCAAAGGCTTGAGAGATCATGTCTAGAATTTAGGAGTAATTTTTCTTTTTCCTTACCTCATAAATTTTGTATTTCTAGCCTTTTTCAACTTTCCTGATTGATTCAAAATCTATGTCATTAGTTACTACTATCATGTTTCGATTTATAGCAATGGAAGATAATATTATATCCACCACATTAACTAGTTCACCTATTTTTCTTAGATTAATCAATGCTAATTCGTAGTCTCCCTTCATAGGATAAACTATTAATAGCCTTTCCTTAAGATCAAGTATTGAAGGGTATTCTATTACGTTTAAGATAGACGTTATCACGTAATTAAACTTAGAAAGCAAAACTTTATTCTTATAAATCTTAATTAAGGTGTTTGTATTGTAGATTTTTTCCTTAATTCTCTCTGAAACTCTTCTTCACCCTGAGGAGGTTCTATATTTATATCCTTTTCTTCTATGCCAAGGCGTTTAAGCCTCTCTATAAGTTTGTCACCCGTAGTAATGTTCTCAATCTTGTTTAATTCTGCCTCAAATGGCATTTCTAATTACCTCTCTCCAGTTTTATTTCCTTATGTATTTTCATTTTCACATAAATCTCTTCTGGAACTTTTACTGTTATGATTTTCACAGGATATATTTGTATATACAGGTATATATTCTTATTGATAAACGGTAACTAGGAGATGAATCCATTTTCATGTGAAGATGTTTGTATATTGTTTATCTTAGTTTTTATTGAAAAGATGAGCTCTCATTTAATGTGGGCTCTGCTCAAAAAGGTATATTCAAGATCATCTCCTGGAAAATAAATCTATAGTATTAACAAGTGGTTTTACTGATTTAATTATATATTCCTTAAAATTAAGACTTTTATCAACAAGAACAAATAACAATGTTGGTGTCCCTTCTTCGTGTTCTCCTCCAATATTCTGGAGAAGGAATATTACATGCGTATGAATCATTTTAAAGCCTTTTTTGATGGAATTAAAAGCTAAGTTTATAATCTCAGATGCAAAATAAATGAATTTGAAATACCAATGAATAATAGTGATAATTCTAATGGCAGTATAGATAATAAGCTCTTGTCTTTAATTTCAGAAAGAGGATGGAAGGGTTTAAATGAAATGCAAGAGCAATCTTATAGAAAGATTATAAAGGGGGATAACGTACTTATAATGGCACCAACAGGATATGGAAAAACAGAAGCAGCTTTATTGCCTATATTCAGTCAAGCATTAAAATCTAGTCCAGAGCCAGTTTTCCTTCTTTATATAACTCCTATGAGGGCATTGATAAACGATCTAATGAGGAGGATTAACTGGTGGTGTGAGAGATTATCTTTTAGAGTAGGAAGGAAACACGCGGAAGTCCCTCAATCTGAGAAAAATGTCAGGTTAAAGGAAGTTCCGCACATCCTCATTACGACCCCAGAGGGTTTAGAAATAGACTTAGATTGGGCACCTAAGTTCAGGGAAAAACTAAAAAAGGTTAAATGGGTTATAATTGATGAGGTCCATGAAATTTACCAGTCCAAGAGGGGGATCCAATTAGCCATATTGCTTAAGAGGCTTTCCTCTTTGGCAGAGGAAGACTTCCAAAGAATTGTACTTTCAGCTACTATAGGAAACCCGGAAGTATTAATGAAAATGTTCTTTGATGGGTCTAATAGGGGGAGAAGCTTGATAAAAGCACAGGAAAGAAAGGAATTTAATATAAAAATATCCTCTTCTGGCAGAAATATTGAGGATGTTGTGAAGACTGTACTCAGTTCACTTGAAGATAAAACTATAATATTTGTTGATTCTAGAAGCTTAGCAGAGAGGATTCATGAGGAACTTGAAAAATTAAAGGTTGATAATATATACGTTCATCATTCATCAGTAGGTAGTAAAATAAAGCAAGAAATAGAGGAAAAACTGAAAGAGGGGAAAGTAAAAGCAGTTATAAGTACTAAAACACTTGAACTGGGAATAGATTTCGCTGTTAATAAAGTAATAATGGTTCATCCGCCGCAGTCTGTGACCTCGTTTATACAACGAATTGGGAGGAGCAATCACGTGAAGGAAGGAATAGCAAAGGGAGAAATAATTACCACGTCTATAGGTGAAACTTTGGAAGCAATAGCAATAACTGAATTGGCTAAGAGAGGTGAAATAGAGAAATATAACCTAATTCATCCATATTTAGATGTAATAGGCAAAGAAATGCTCGGTATAATAATTCAGAGAAGAGAGGTAGAGGAGGAGGAGATTTACAGATTCTTTAGCTCCATTAGCTTCCTTAATGCAAAAGTAGAGACTCTGAAAGAGCTTCTGGATTTGCTTTCCTACTGTAAAATAGTCGAAAAAGAGAACGGAAAGATAAGGATCGGAAAAATGTTCTTTAAAACATGGAGACTCACCAAGGAAAAGAGACCTTGGCAAAGGTCTCTCTCGGAGTTCTTCAGTGTAATGAGAAGTTCAGATTCCTTCGCTATTAAGAGCAATGGAAGTAAAATAGGTGAATTAGATGCTGTGTTTGTTTTCAAGTCAATAAGGATGGGTGATATTATAAGGGTCTCGGGAAAGTATTGGAAGATAACCAAAATTGATTTCGATAAATATACAATAGAGGTAGTTCCATTTAACCAACAGGGAAATGTGCCAATATGGAGAGGGGAATCAATCCCGAAGAGTGATAAAGTTGCGAAGGAAGTGGGGAGAATAATTGGAATGATGGATTATAAAAGCGAACTAGAACCTCTATATTCCTTTTATGAGAAAAGGGGCTTAAGTTTACCAAACAAAAAGTTAATGATCTATAGCAAAAGGGATAAAGAAAGTATTTATTCTTATATATTACCAGAAAAAGTTTCAAATACCCTTGCCCACCTGTTACTAGATTACTGTTCAAGAACTCAGGGACCTAACTGTTATGCTAGGTCTTGCATTTACGGCTTCTCGATTTCATGTGAAAAGGATAACCCTTTAAAGGAAATAATTAAATTTCCCCTAAAGGAAATCAGAAGAATGATGCTAAGAGCCATAAGGAGATCACCTTTCTTCTACATATCATTAAAGGAGATTAAGGGGAATCTAGGTATAAATAAAACAGCTGCAATGAGGAGTAAATTATTAATGTCCGAGGCAATGAAACAGACTATATTAAGGTATTTTTCAATAAGCAAAACGTTAAGGGTATTAGAGGAACTCAAGGAAGGGAGAATTCAAATCGTAGAAATTAATGAAATCGACTTGCTTGGTGAGCAAGTAACTTACTCCCAGCAAATAAAGCCTTGGATAAATGATATAAAACTGCAAATATATAGGATAGTTTCTGAAAACGATGCATTAAATGAAAGGGAAATTTCAAATATTATTGGTTTCAGCGAAAAGTATATTTTGCTTAAACTAAAAGATATGAGAAAGCCAGAAGAAAAGATGAGGTTAACCTATTTTATAGATGTAGACGATGGAAGCATTAGGTGGACGACCTATGAAAACATTAAGCGAATGACTTCCACATTATTTTCAAGTTCTTTCTCACCTCATAATTTAGATGAGAGCTTTAAGATAAAGTACAAATCATTAAATGGAGAGTTTGGTGAAATAATTGTAAAAGTAAAGGAAGTACTTAACAATCCAGGCCAATTCATTCAATATTTTCCAGAGGAAATAAGTGAATTGAAGGTTTTGCCTTCTAATGATCCAAGTTATATGGCATTTCCTAGGTTCTTTTATGTAAATAAATCAGCTTTACCATACTTAGTCTTAAATGCTATAACTTATATACAATTAACAAGACCAGAATGATGAAGTGCCTAGCCTGAAAGGTGAGGAGGGCTCGTGTTTCTGATCAGTTTTCGTTTTATAGATAAATCCTTTAACAGGAATCTTTTTATGGAATTTACTGTGAATGGCTATATTGCTTTAACAATAAGCAAGTTTTAGGAATAGCACTTTAACCTTATAATAATCCTTAACTAAAACCTAATATGCCGGGGTGCCCGAGCGGCCCAAGGGGCTGGCCTTGAGAGCCAGTAGGTGAATGCCTGCGCGGGTTCAAATCCCGCCCCCGGCGCTTTAAAGCGACTTGAAACTTTTCTTCCTTCTAGAAAAATTGTAATAGATGACAACACTTATGACTATGACAACTATTAACGCAGACAATGACAGAGGTCTTTGAACAGCAGTTTCATAAAGTGCAAATAATATTAAGAAAACTCCGAAAATAGGTATAAGCGAAATTTCATATTTGTTTACCCTTATGTTTATGGGAACCTTGAAGGGTCTAGAAAGTTTTCTCTCCTTAATTCTCAATATTATTTGCGCAATTAATGTTAAAATATAAGCTGACATAGTGCCAAATAAATATAAATTGAGAGTGACCTCAGGCTCATTAATTACAACCACAGGTATCGTGGAGATCATCAAGGCGATGTTAGCCACATAAGGAGATTTAAACCTGTTTAACCTAGATATGAACATGGGGATCACGTTCCTTTCGCTCATGGAATACAGAAGCCTACTCGCCCCAATAATAGCCGCCATGGAGGAACTAACAAATATAGTAGTAGCAACAAAAACTGAGTAAGGTTTTAATATGTATCCTATAAAGGGAACTTCAGATGCTATAGCAGTTACTGGATCCCTAATCTCGTTTACAATATTTTCTCCTAATAAACCTATTCCCGAGGCCGAAAGGAGAGAAGAGTAAATAGTAGCTAGTACATAAACGAGAATTATTGCTCTTCCCATGTTAATTCTTGGCTTTTTAACTTCCCCTGCCACTTGTGCAGTTGCTTCAATCCCTATGTAAGATGAGAAGGCCAAGGAAAATGCGTAATTTGCGTCTTTAACGAAAGCAAATCCATTGACCCTGACTTTGTATATGTAAAATGGGAGACCAGTAATGATGATTATTGCCATAAGACTTAGATCCAAAATCATCATAACTTTAAGCATATTACCTACTTCCCTTATACCAAGACTGGTCAAAGTAATTATAATGAGTAGGATAATTAATGAGAAATACACGAAACCAATTCTATTTATAATTTGGGATATAGGGGATATGCCATCTAAATAGCCTGTTATAGCTATAACGCTATATCCTAGAGTTATTGAATAATCCAAGAGGAGGCCAATAGAAGCTATTATTGCAAAGAAAGGGCCTAAGGCTTTCCTTACATATATAAATGAAGCACCTGGTTCTGGATATGAAGATGATAGCTCAGCGTAGCTAAGTGCTACCGCCAGAAAGGGAATAGAAGCTATTAGATATATTATGGGTGTGTAATATCCAGCATATAAAGTTACTATGGCTATTGAAAAGTATGCTGAAGAAGCTACATCAGAATATCCTGACGAAAAGGCCTCTGGAACGCCTAAGGATCTTAATAACTTCTTGCTCATATTCCCTTAAACCTCTGAAATACTCTAATTTTTAAATGATCATTCAGGCCGCAGACTTAAAAAATTTTGGAATTAATTAGTCTAGTATATCTAAAATGAATATTTATTTAAAAAAATAAATATTTATTTCCTCCTAAAATATCAGTAATTAATGGAGTACCAGATACCTTTATTGCACATTTTTTAGAAACTTCGTTGCATATATAATCAACTCTGTAGGGTCTAGGAGTCCATATTGTATATGACGTAAATGAATACTTAGCTTCCTTTAAATCTACATTGTATTTTTCCTTAATAGTAAAGGAGTTGCTCTTCACTTCTACTCCTATGCCTTGAACTATTTGTTCAGGTGGCTTATGCTCGCTATTTAATATTAAGGTGGAAGGGGAGAACTCCGCTAAACCCTTCTTTAGTTTTATTTCAATTAAGTAATTAAATTTTCCAGATAGAGAATTATAACCCATAGGAGTCCTGACAAGTTTGTAATCCTTTAAACCATAATCAAAATATAACTTCCTCTCAATAAATGGTAGGACAAGGCTTGATAGCTCTTTGTTTTCCACTATTTACATTAGCTATTCTAGGTTAAATACTTTAGCTATGTTTACAAAAAGTTGAAAGTCTCGCCCTTTAGGGCTGGGATGATGATTTAAATAATCCTTATTTTCTAAATCTCCTTAATGGCTAGGAGGGTTAAGGCGATCAGAGCTACTATTTGATGAAGATTGCCCTCTCAGATTCCCTCCTATTGAAGTTGCCGAGGATTTTAGTGCAGACGTCATAAAGCTAGAGAACCTCAAGAATCTTATCAAGAATGTAGATAGGTTGCCTAAGGACTTTCGCGATAAGTTGTATTTAATGCAGTATAGTTGCAGTATTGGTGTGGCAAGCATAGCTTAATTGTTGAGTTCGCCTCGTTATTCATCAGTTTCTTCCCCAAAATGTAGTAAAAAGATGGAGGAAGTTGGCTATAGTTGGTTTAAGTGTACTTGCGGTTATGAGAATAATCGTGATGTTATAGCAATAACTTAAATGGGAGGGGTTCTCTACCCTCTCAACTGCCCCTCAAATGATGCCCTAATCGATGAGGGGGACCCCAGCAATTTATGGCGGGGAGGAAGTCAGAAGACCTAAAAGTTATAGATAAAAAGTAAAAGTCTCCAGTAGTTCAATATTTATCTCACCTCTTCAAGGAAATTAAAGAATTTCAGAGAACTACTAAGCCTAAACATTATTTATGTGACAGTAATCATTAGGCTATTAAAATGGCATCTTGATTGCTTTTATTCCAGTTCTTCTTCTTATTTCTCTAGATAGAGTTTCAGCATATACACTTCTTGATCCATCCACAATCACAAATCTAGGAGAAGACTGCTCTACGTACTCTATCAATTCATCAAAGTCTGCATGATCGCTTAGTGCAACATTATATGTTTTTTCTCCTAGCTTCTTTATAGGCTGTTTGAACTCCCAGCCACTTAATATAAACGAAGTAGCGCCTGGATCCTTTGATCTTGAAAACATGTGCTTAAATTCTACGTACCAATTACTTCTCTTGACTTCTGAAGCTTCTTTCGTTTTATCGTTAATGACTTCACCTATTTTCATTCCGCTTTCACTTGCAACTTTAGACATTTCAAAAACCTTTCCATTAGCTATAAATGGGGCATCTATTCCGGCCATTCTTAATATTTCCATAGCTTCTTGGAGTTTGCCGTGATAAGCAAAAATATTAACTGGCCCCCTCGAAAGGGCATCTAGAACGTAATCTGAGAAAAGGGAAATAACTTCCTCCTTAAAGGGTCTTCTATAAGACGGATCTCCATACGTTCCTTCCATTATTAATATGTCAGGCCTCATTATTTCAGTCCCTTTTCCTGGCATCTTGAAATCACCAGTGTAACCTATTGTTAAGTCATCAGTTTCCACTAATATTTGGGCTGAACCGAAAACGTGTTTTGCTTTAAACAAGGTTATTTTTGACGATCCTATAATAATCCTTTCATTGTAATTTAAGGATAGGCTTTTGTTCTCAGGTATTTTATAACCTAGGATTTGAATTGCCTTCTGAGTGGCAGAAGTCGCTATTATTAATGAACATTCTCTTATACTTGAATTTATACCTTTTATGTGGTCATTATGGAAATGAGAAATGAATCTAGCAATCATATTATAGTGCCCATCAGCTGTCAATTCCTCTCCAATAACTATTGCCCCCTCGTTATTAATAAATACCTTAGGTAGTTTCAATCTGTCCCTCCTCAACCTTCTTTAACTGTGAAATGTACATTTCGTGTAATTCCCGTGGAGTAGTTGCATCCATTGGGCTCTTATCCTCCCTCCACCTTATAAATCTCGGGAACCTTATAGAAATACCAGCTCCCTCCTGTACTTTCCCTAAACAACATGTATGACTAGGAGAGACAGTTAGTTCAGACCCTAATATTTCCGCTACAAGAATAGGTTTCATCCAAACATCTGGCTCTATTATTGAGTTTACCCTTGGATCTTTGTTTTGCGTTTTGTACTTTTCAACTAGCTCCTGAAGATGAACTAGCTCCTCATCGCTAAATCCTGAGGCTACTTTGCAAACTGTATAAAAACTATCTTCCTCTGGATCGTAAGATGCCATTAATAATGAGCTAAATTTTCCTCCTCTCCTCCCTCTGCCATAGAATGCCCCAACAACTACTAAATCCACTGTATCCACCATTTCGCTCCTGTAATCTCTCTTGAACTTTATCCATAGCCAACCCCTTGCACCTGCTTGATATATAGATTTATCATGAATTGCCTTAGCCATAACTCCCTCAGCTCCTTCACTCAGCGCCTTTAGGAAGAAGTCCTTGAAGTCCCTTTCATTATCTACCTCCTTATTTACAGCCACCCTAACTATATTATCTTCACTTACTATACTCTCAAGCTTCTTTCTCCTAATTAAAAGTGGTTTTGAGGTTAAATCCTCGCCATCAAGATATATTAAATCGAAAAGAAAAACATTTACAGGATACTCCTTAATTGCTTGCTCTATATCATGCTTTCTTTTTCTATGCATTAATTCTTGGAAAGGGAGAAGCTCTCCGCTGTCTGGATTCACAGCGACTATTTCTCCTTCCATTATTGCTTCCTCAGCTTTAATAGCTTTTCCAATGCTTTCTGCAACATCTATATATTGCTTAGTTATGTTTTCCATTCTTCTAGAATATATTAATACTCCCTCCCTCGTTTTGTGAATTTGCCCTCTCTCTCCATCATATTTGTATTCAACTATAAATTTTCCTCCAAGTTTTCCAAATATCTCGCTTATCTCAGATAACCTTTCTGCTAACATAGGTCTAACTGGGATGCCAGGCATAGGTTTAATGTTTTCAAGTGATTCAATCCCCCCTTTCTTAATGATCTTAGCTATGTTTCCTAAGTCAGCTCTCAAGTTATAAGCCCTCTCTATTTTTTCCCTATAAGAATCAGAACCGAAAACCGCTATTGCCAACGCATCCATTATGGTGGCATCACCAACTCCAAGCCTTAATTTGCCATCAACGAACCTAACAATGTATTTAGCTTCTAACGGCGTTGCTTCCTTTAATAGTCCAGCCAAAAGCCTTATCTTTAGGTCCCTGCTACTCTCCCCCTGTAATTGTGCAATCTTCGTTAATGCTTCATGAACCTTTTGAACTGTTAAACTCGATTCACTCCTTCCTCCTATCATGGATAATAGATCCTTGCTCTTCTGGGAACTCTTCAATGAATAAATGACTTCCCCTAAATCTCCTAGTTTATAAAGATTTTCAATTACTTTTTGCTCTGGAGTAAGGGTAGCCATGGAAATAGCCTTAATTATTAGCTTTTCTCCTAAACCTAGCTCTGGATAACCATAGAAGTCTGGATACAAAATCCCCTGAATTAAATATATTAGCTTATCAATGCTATCTTCATCGACTTCGGCTAGAAGCTTTGAGAGTTTATTAGTCATTTCTATTCTAGAAGATATATCCTCTAAATCTCTAAAGTATTCAGCAACCTTTTTGAAAAGCATAAAGATCAATAATATTTTTACCCTAGAGGTTAAAATTATCGAGATGATGAGAACTCACCAAGCTGCTCATTGATGAGTCAGAGTTACGCTGATCTTGCAAAAACTTCTTGATATTCTTCTCCTTCATTTGTTCAAAATTTTCAGGTTTATTAAAAAAAGAGTAAAAACGTAGATAATACAAACCACGTTTTGCTTTATTCTTTTTCATTTAGTTTCCATTTAGGCCCTTACCACAACCTCTAAAATTGTAAAATGCAGTATTGTTAGTTAGGTAAACTTACATGCCAGGTGGATCAGAGGAGGCGAGGGAGCCTAAATCCAAGAAAGAATTGGTTTTAAAGGTGATGGAGGCAAAACAGAAGGATGCAGGAAGGGGAAAAGTAAGGATTGATGTTGATATGCTTAACCAAATATCCTGTAGCCCTGGAGACATTGTGGAAATAGAAGGTACTAGGAAGACCGCTGCAGTTGCTTGGGCAAACTCACCAGAGGACAGTGGATTGGATATAATAAGGATGGATGGCATAACTAGGAAAAATGCAGGTGTAAGTATAGGAGATAAAGTAATAGTGAGAAAAGCCTCTCCTAAGGTAGCGTCCTTTATTAAATTAGCCCCATCAAATTACTCAATAACAGTTGAACCAGGGTTCGTAAGTTACGTTAAGAAGAGAATAAAAGACTATCCAATGGTTGAAGGGGATACAATACTTATTCCTGTATTAGGGCAGGCAATACCGTTTACTGTGGTGCAAACCAGGCCTCAAGGCGTTATAATTGTTACTGATGAAACGACAATAACGATCTCGGAAAAACCAATAGAGCAAAGTAAAGTGCCAAGAGTAACATATGAGGATATAGGAGGAATGAAAGACATAATAGAGAAAGTAAGGGAGCTGGTTGAACTTCCATTGAAACATCCAGAGTTATTTAAAAAGCTTGGGATTGAGCCTCCGAAGGGAGTTCTTCTCTACGGTCCACCTGGGGTAGGTAAGACGTTGCTGGCAAAGGCAGTTGCAAACGAGACAGATGCATATTTTACATCAATAAACGGTCCAGAAATAATGAGTAAGTTTTATGGGGAAAGCGAGCAGAGGCTAAGGGAGATATTTGAAGATGCTAAGAAGCATGCACCTGCAATAATATTTATTGATGAAATTGATGCTATAGCCCCCAAAAGAGATGAAGTCATAGGGGAAGTGGAGAGGAGAGTTGTGGCCCAACTATTAACCTTAATGGACGGTTTAGAAGCTAGAGGTAATGTTATTGTCATTGGTGCAACTAACAGACAAGGGGCAGTTGACCCTGCATTAAGGAGGCCTGGTAGGTTTGACAGGGAAATAGAAATTCCTTTACCTGATAAGCAGGGAAGGCTAGAAATCTTGCAAATACATACAAGGAACATGCCGTTATCTAATGACGTTGATCTAACTAAATTAGCTGATATAACACATGGATTCACGGGAGCAGATCTATCAGCACTTGTGAGAGAAGCTGCTATGTACGCACTAAGAAGGTATTTACCTAAGATAGATCTAACCCAAGAAAAGATTCCACCTGAAGTACTGGAAAGCATGGAAGTTAATATGGAGGATTTCATGAAAGCTATGAAGGAAGTAGTCCCAAGCGGGTTAAGGGAAATATATGTTGAGGTTCCAGAAATAAAGTGGAGTGATATAGGAGGATTAGAAAGTGTAAAACAGGAGTTAAAGGAGGTAGTTGAATGGCCATTAAAATATCCTGAGTTATACATAGAAGCTGGGATTGAGCCTCCGAAGGGAGTTCTTCTCTACGGTCCACCTGGGGTAGGTAAGACGTTGCTGGCAAAGGCAGTTGCAACTGAGAGCGGGGCAAACTTCATTGCAATTAGGGGACCGGAGGTTTTATCCAAGTGGGTTGGAGAGAGCGAGAAGGCTATAAGGGAGATATTTAGAAAGGCTAGATTATATGCTCCTGCAGTAATATTTATGGATGAGATTGATGCTATAGCCCCTATAAGAGGGTTAGCCTCTGATACAAACGTCACAGAGAGAATAGTTAGCCAAATACTTACTGAATTAGATGGAATAGAAAACTTAAGGAATGTTGTTGTTATAGCCGCCACCAATAGACCAGATATTATAGACCCTGCATTATTAAGGCCCGGAAGACTAGAAAGAATTATAGAAGTCCCTGCTCCAGATTTAAGGGAGAGGGTTGAGATATTTAAAGTACATACAAGAAATATGCCACTGGATTCCTCAGTAAATCTGGAGGACTTAGCAATAAGGACTGAAGGATATACAGGTGCTGATATTGCTGCTTTATGTAGGGAAGCTGGATTAATAGCGTTAAGGGAGAAGGTTCTTAATGGTGCCAATAAGATATCTGTTAACCAAAAGCACTTCGAGCTAGCGTTGAAAAAGGTTAAGCCTTCTATAACTCAAGAGATGATACAATTCTACAAGTCATGGGCTGAGAAATATAAACAGTCAATGCCGAGAAATGTAATAAAGCCAACTGCTTATTACTGATGAGACATGTGGAGAACAAAACCCCTTCTCAATGAAATTATTGAAATATTAAGGCAAAGAAAGGAGACTCCAATAAAGGATGAAGATTTATTTGATGAGATTAAAAAGGAAAATCCAGATATATCTTATGGTCAATTCTTAAAGGCATTATTGTCTTTAGAAGTTAGGGGGATGATATCAGTATCGTTAGTAAAGGAGAATATGAGGGTAATAGTACTTATGGAGGAATGAAATGGGAGTAGACATTAAGGAACTAATAGAGGATATTAAGGAAAACGTAAAGATAGAACAACTAAATGGAAAAAAGATTGCCTTTGATGCTTATAATGCGCTTTACCAGTTTTTAGCAGCTATAAGGCAACCAGATGGAACCCCATTGATAGATTCTAAGGGAAGAATAACTAGTCATCTAAGTGGATTATTTTACAGAACAATTAATATGCTTGAGCAAGGAATCCATACAATTTATGTATTTGATGGAAAGCCGCCTGAATTAAAAATTTATGAAATTGAAAAGAGGAAAAAAGCGAGAGAAGAGGCATATAAGAAGTTAATGGAAGCAAAGGAAAGAGGGGATATAGAGGAAATGAGGAGGTTTGCTCAGGCTTCTTCTAGGCTTACTGATGAAATGGTAAGGGAGAGTAAGAGGCTACTTGAATACATGGGCATTCCATACGTTCAAGCTCCATCTGAAGGAGAAGCGCAGGCAGCTTGGATGACCATTAATAACATTGTTTATGCCACTGGAAGCCAGGATTATGATTCTATAATATTTGGATCTCCTAGGCTAATTAGAAACTTGACTGTTTCTGGGAAAAGGAAGTTACCGAAAAAGGATATTTATATTGAAGTTTCTCCTGAGGAAATTACATTAGAAAAAGTAATGGGAAAATTAAAGATAAGCAGGGAGCAACTAGTCGATATAGCAATACTTATAGGTACAGACTATAATCCAGGAGGAGTTAAGGGAATAGGCCCTAAGAGGGCATATGAAATTATAAAGAAATATGGGAAAATTGAGGAGGCTATTAGAGCGGGTATAATAAAGAAAGAGGAATTAGCGGGAATCGATTTAGATGAAATAAGGAAAATATTTCTTGAACCTCCTCATATCGATGTAGCTAATCTTGATTTCAAAGACGTTAATGAAGAAGGTATAAAGAAGCTCTTAGTTGAAGAACATGATTTCAATTTAGATAGAGTAGAGCAAGGAATTTCGAGACTAAAGAAAGGATATAAAGGCATTGGAAAGGGGGCTAGAAGTTATGGTCTAGATAAATGGCTCTAGACGTAATACTATCTGAATTCTCACAATAGCTAACATTTTGAGATTAGGGGATAAGGGATTGTTAATTTAATGATTTCTCTACTTAATAGTTTAAGTATTAGGGATTTTACTTGGGAGTTTAATTAATCCCCAAAATATATTTGACATCTCTTTAGAGACCAGGCGCACCTTAAATGAAATATATTCATTATACACGTTATAGTTCCTTGACGGACAGAAAGATTAAGTGGTACCCATCTCTTAATCCTAAGCTCTTTAAGTAAAGGCTTTTTAAAATTATTTTATGTAGTGAAAAGCGTCATAGGCATGATAAATAGTTCTTGTTAAAATATAATGTAAATTTCCTATTATAATTTTCAATAAAGATGATAACTTCCTAGATCCATTGAAGTGCCTAGAGCTTGAAAGATAATCGTTTCTTTCCTGCGTAGTATCATACAGCACATGAGTCGAATTTACAAGGTGGGCTGAATCTTTTTTCATGTCTTTTTACATTCAATTGTATTCATTATTTAGTAAAAGATAACCATGCATGTGTGGGCTATGCTCAAAAGGGGGGACAGCGGAGATGTGAGTGTCGTTGAGCTTGAAAGAGTCCCTCCATACTTGATTAGAGGGTGTGGTTTAGTGCTAAGTCCCTGCTTGATCATGATTGAAAATGATTGAAATGAGAGTGTAGGGACAAAAGGGCGGAAAGCTCCTCTGAGGCGGGATAGTCCCCTCATTTAAATATTAGTTTTCTAAACTATTTTTTAGTGATGCTAATAATGCTCCTCCCTAGCTCAATTGGGGGCTTAATAACTAGGGGAGGAGGAACCATCTCTTCCCGCAGGGACTTGAGCTTAGCAATGATAATCTCCATGTGTGAGAGTTCTAATACCCCCTTCTGCTAACTAATGTAATCCCTAATCTATTTAGGAAAACGATGATCCCTTTGGAAGGGAACCCTTCCATGGGGGGAGGATGGCAGAGTAGGAATTGAGGGGACTGGGATCCATTGAATTTTCATTAATTTGCATTAAATCTTTGCTCTGGGGCTTCATCTAAGTAACTGATTAAAAAACAGTCTCTCTGCATCATTAGTGGATAACCTTACCTAAGGAGTGTTGAGCCCAATGAGGAAACCTCAATATCTTTAGTTTTGCCTCAATCTCTCTGGATAACACATTCCATCTAGCGTGGCTTTATTTTAAAAGTATGTGAACTTCAAGGCTTAAAGGAAACTGCTACTGCATTCGCCTTGTGAAGTAGGTTGGAAATTCCCTTGCTTGCCCAATGATCTTCACTTGGGAATTTTTGGCCTCCTGTTGAGAGGAGTATGAATCCATTATAAGGGTTAACTTAAGTATTTAGTTCCTTATATATATATAAATTGAAATAAAACAAGTTAATAGGTAATTGAAATATGGGAAATTTTATCAGTTGCGAGTTCACACCTAATATTATACATGACACTTAGAGATTTATTTAATTTAATGAAGTCGCG
>Ga0208006_100459_pt1 | contig 15506 bp, 12 predicted proteins | sample ECH_Bnyco_MetaG_FD_187131 | JGI IMG/M metagenome (GOLD analysis project Ga0208006, IMG submission 187131) | Hot spring microbial mat communities from Yellowstone National Park, Wyoming, USA - ECH_B nyco_MetaG (SPAdes) (version 2) | ecosystem: Environmental > Aquatic > Thermal springs > Hot...
GGGAGGGAGGGAGGAAAAGCCGCCAGCCTCCTCCAGCCAGCCGTAGCCTTGGCGCCCGCCTGACCGGTTCACCCTGTGTTTTAAAGGTTTTCCCCACTTCCAGGGCATGGACTTCCATGGCTTCCTTCTCATCGATGAGGATGTGCATAAGGAGGCTGACGCCCAACTTTACAGGAGGCTCAGCGAAGTCGAATGGAGCGGCGACTTCGACGAGGCCTTGAAGAAGGCCGCCAGGGTGCTTGGGAGGGGTGCTCCAAGCGTGGAGGTTAAAGTCGACGCGACCCTCGGGCTTCTCTTCCAGGCAATGCGCCGTGGGAGGAGGGTTGAGCCGAGCCTCGTCGGGGTCAATGTATACAGCGACTCTGGTATAGTTAGCTACACCCTGGCGGAGAGGAGCTCGGTTGAGATGGATGAGGCGGGCTGGATATACACCCGATGAGCCCCCATCCCCCACCCTCCCCCACATGGTTATTCGGCTTCTTCATACCCCAGGGAGCCACAGGTAACGTGACGGCCACATGAACATCGAACACCACACTCCAAGTGCAGGTCACCAGCGAAGAGACCAACCCCACATACTATATCCCACCGCAGTACCAGCAAAGCGGTACATACATGGTGGCAGGCATACCCCCCGGCGAAACTACATTGATCAGTCCATACAACCCCAACGCCTACGCTACACTGGACGTAAACGCAGCAGCCAAATACATAGAAAACAGTTATAGGCTAGGCGCACACGCGTTCAGGACGACCGTGACCTCCATTATGAGGCGGTCGCGTTGCTCGGCTTTCCGCGCTTCGTCCAGCCCGCCTGGAGGCTCTAGGAAGACGGTGTTGCTGAAGATGTGGATCCTCCAGCCGGCGTGCCCGGGGCTTGTGAATGTGGCTGCGACGTAGCTCTCAGGGTACTTGCCGTATAGGGGGTTCAGCGCGCCCACTTCGGTTTCCCTCCTTATGGCTCTCAGTACGGAGCCGAGCACCCCGTGGGCGGATGGTTCGCCGAAGAGCGGCTCACCCATCCTCGCCGCGCCCTTTACTAGAGAGTCTAGGTCGAGGGAGACTGGGGAGGAGACGCTGAGCTTCCATCCCCCGCTGAGGAGGCGCTCACCTACGCATGTGAGAATATCCCACGTCAGGTCGACCGGTTGGCCTCCGCCCACTTCACCATACTCGGCGAGCTCGAAGCCGCCGCCCGGCTTCCGCAGCACGATGTAGGCATATTCCCAGTCCCTCTCATCGGAGAGGTCGGCGTACATATGTAAAGATAATGCTGGAGCGGATTTAAATGCCCCGCAAAGCGGCGTGTATATGAAGCGCGGGTACGTCACGGCCGATGCGGTGCCGCCGATGGGGGCACCGCATGTTAAGAAAAAGGTTGACAGCTTCGCGAGTGTTATTCACTCACCGCGGGTGGCGGCCTACTCCGCGTCCTCGTCGCCTAGCGTCTCCGCGTACTTCATGATTGCGAGTCTGGCCGCCTCCGAATCACTGTATGCACCCGCCTTCCTCTTGATGATGTCAAGCGCCTCCCTGACATCCTTATCCACATAGACCGAGAGGGCATAGTTCACCAGGGAGCTCGTCTTCCCTTCCTCCTCCACTTCCACGTCCTCGACGCCTCCCTCCGCCTCGACACTCCTGAGTACCCGCTCTATTTCGTCCTGAGCAGCCGGGGCGGCTTCGGTCGTCGCCTCCTCTCCGCCGTCAGCACTCATGGTTTCAGCGCCCGGATGGGCACCCTGCTGCTCCGCTTTCTCCTCAGGCAACCCCTGCGGCTGCTCCCCCCTCAAGCCACTCCACGGTGTCGGTCTCCGCTCTTTCTCCTCCTCCGCGAGCTCGATGTATCTCGTGATCACGCTCGCCCACGACTTGCTTCGGTTCAGGATCCGAGCGATTTCAGACTTCCGGTAACCCATTTCCATGAGGCGCTTGACGATGCTGAGCATGTCATCCATGTCGAACTCCTTATGAGTTTGGTTGATAAGTATCGAGTATATGAGGACGGCTTCCTCGGATACATCCTCCGCTTCACCGGTTTCAGCTATCAGGCCTTCGAGCAGGTAGGCGTTCACCTCCAGGCGCTTCAGGTTCTGCCCCTTCTTCATCTCCCTCAGCAGGTTGAGCCTGCGCCACCCGTCCACGAGCTGGTACTTACCGTCCCTATTCTTCACCACTATTAGGGGGAGCACCTGCCCCATCTCCAGCGACTCCCTGAGCATGTCCATCTCATACTTCTCGCCCAGCGTGAAACGCTTATACAACGGGTCCACGATCTCATCCACTTCAACCTTCACCGGCACTATTTTCACATTCTTCCACGGTTTCAGTGTAGCCATAACGGTCTGGGCATATACTACCGAAGGGTTTTAAACCGTGCGAAACCGACGCGGTTCAGGCCTGAACCCACTGGTTGCCGCCGGGAAGATGTGCGCCGAGGAGTGGCCGAGGAAGCTGGGATAGGGCTTACACGTGATGTGCGAGTGATAGGGCTCCCGCCCCCTTAACCCGGTGGGTTTAAAATTCGAGAGCCTTTCAACTGTGTATGCTGGTCGCATCATACATGACCGGAAGCCGTGTTACATGTGGCCGCGAGCCATGTTCACGGAGTCGCGCCCCGTTGACAGAGATCCATGCGGGGTGGTTGGCTTGGTGAGGGGGGAGCGCGGAGGCAGGGATACGGGCGCCTCCCCCATCCGCATAGGCTACGATATCCGGGTGCAGGTGGCATACGACATCCTCCCCGCAAAGGACATCGCCCTCCTGGGGGAGGCGGCCTCGAAGCTCGGGGTCACGGCATACGACCTCGTAGCAGCATACTTCGACGTGGTGGAGGTGTACGCCCCACTCCTCGGCCTCAGCCTGGCGCTTGCGGGTGCCGGCCGCCGGCAGAAGGAGGCCTCGGCGGACTCGGGGGAGGCCCGCCAGGCCTACCGCGGCATCAAGAAGGAAGAAGCGCGGAGGCTTAAAGCGGTGCTGCGGAAGCTGATGCGTGGGGCGTGGCGCCCGGAGGCGGAGAAGCGCTCCGCCAAGCTCGGCCTCGACCTTGAAGGGTACACGGCGGCCTGCGCATTCTGGTTCCTCTACTATGAGGCGCACGGCATCCCCGTTCTAGAGGCGCTTGAGCGCGACGCATCAAGGCAGGGGGTTCAGGCCTGAACCGTCACCTGTGGTGATCGGCGGCTCGAAAAAGCAGGGTCGGGTGCTCGATTGGGGAAAAAGGGTTGGATCCATGAGCTGCTGCACGTTCTCCGCCTCGAACTCCACCTCATGGTCTAGGTCTACCCCGGCGATGCCTTCCAACCCTCACGATGTACTTCATCCGCTTTTCACGAGTAAAAGCATGGTGGGGCGGTGACGGGGCAGGAAGCCCCGAGGCTTTTAGCTGGGGTAGCTCACCTTGTTTTCGCCTGACGGCTGGTTCTCCTTCCCACTTTCAATATGTGGGATGCGGCTGCCACCGCTGTTGGGGCGGCGATGAGGAGTACCACCGCCGGGTAATCGACGGTGAAGTTTGCCTGAAGCGTCATGGGCGAGTTAACCGTGAGCGCCAAGCTCTTCGAGTTAGAGGTAACGGAGCCACTCCAACCACTGAACGAGTAGAGGAAAGCTGGAGATATGGAGACCTCCACCACGGACCCAGGGCTGATGTATACCGTGTTCTCATGGCCCCCAACTACTAGACCGTTCACGGAACCCGAAGCATAGGAAACCGAGCCACTGCCCGTCACCGAGAGTGTGAGCCCTACATAGAACACGGCCGATTCGTTAATCGGCCCATCCACATCTATAACACCGCCGGGGGCGCCTGTATAGGAGCCGTCGCCTGAACCAACCCAGCCGTGCAGTATCCACCCGTTACCCGGCGATGCTCTCAGGCTGACCGTGCTATATGCATTATACCACCCACTCATATCGCCCACCTCTCCACCCTCGGGATCGTTAACCGTGAATTCGACGTAGAATTGATGATAATAGTGCACGTCTATCCCGGCTGCCCCGGTGACTGTTCCTTCCCGTGACCCACCGGCAACCCACCTCTCATATACACCGGAGCCGTGGAGTAGGTATTGGTAGGCGTATGTCGTTCCCGCATCCACCCACACCGAGGTGTCGGCCACAGTCGTCCTATTGGACCCGAAGCCAACGTAGAATACTTGGGGTGGGGAGTAACCTGATCCGCCGCCAGTCACGGTGAAGTTGAACCAGACTTGGTATTGGTGGTAGTAGACCACGGTTACAGTGCCTGCCCCCTCCACGTTCCCCGTCATATTCTCGGCGACCCACCTCTCCATGCTGTTTGAGCCGGGAAGCTGGGAGGCGTATGAATACACTGACCCCGCATCAGCCCACACTGTGACCCCGGCGCCCACGTTCTCCATCACGCCGAACTGGGTGTATGTAACTATCGGCGGGCTTACCTGGCCGCCGCCCTCAACATTGTAATAGAATCCCACCTGATACTGCTTGTAGTATATGACGCTGATGCGCATGTATCCCTGGGGAAGCGTGCCCCCTGGGCTCAACGCCGCGTATCTTTCCCCCGGAGCGGGGTATTCGTCGAGGGCGCTCCACGTCGCTCCTCCTGGGACGGCATATATCGTTGGCGTGGGTCTCAGGTCGAAAACAATGGTGCCACCCTCACTCACCGTGAAAACCGGGGGTTCTGGCGGTTGCCCGCCATCCGCCACCGTGTAGGATGCCCTCACGATTCCCAGGCCGCTTGCGGCTGAAATGATGCCTGCGCCGCCAGTTACATACAGTGCGCCCCCGAGCCCAGCGTAGAAGCCAGACACGGCCTGGGTGACCCCGCCCGTGGAGAAAAAGTATGGTTTTGATGAGCCGCCAGCACTGAAGTATTCGGTGTCAGCGAATAAGACACTATTCGAGTAGGGGTCGTATTCATCCGCTGAGACCCAGGCGGATTGCAGTTGGAAGCCGAGCGCGTAGTAGGGAACCGGCTTCTCGTCTCCTGTATACTGGTCGACGTGATACTCCTCCGTCATGAGGCCGGTGAAGAACCCGTTGCTGTTGGCCGCCGCGTACCCACCGAGGCCGGAGCCAACGAAGAGCGAGCCGGAGGCCGCGTAGGAAACCGACGCCCGTGCCCCAGTGCCCCAGTCATATGCCGACATGATGACTCTGGAACCCGAAAAGCTCAGGGTGAGCTCGATTGTATCATATGGATAAACCGCTCCGGAGAACGGGATAAGACCGCCCCCTGAAGCCGGGAAAACCGAAGACCCGTTTGGTGAGAACACCTCGTAATTCATGTTAAAGCCAGCGGCGAAGCCGCCCGTTGAGTACGGCCAGTCAAAAGACACCCCGACCTGGTACCACCACCCCTTATCTGTTAGGCCGTTCAGGAGGTAGGCTGGACCGTAGCCGTAGCTGTCATTCTGCGGCACAGCGGTGACATTCCAAGCCATACTTAGAAAGCTCTGAGTGAAGGTGAGGGCGACCTGCTCATCCCACACTGGGACTGGATCACCTGCCGGGGAGCCGGGTGTGGGCGGCCGCCCCCCAGCTGGTAAAGCACCGGCGAGGCGGGAACCGGACACCTGCGTCCAGTTGCCTAAGCCGGCGGCATCCACAATATGGCTCGCGGATGAGGGAACTTTGGTATGCCCCGTGGCCGCGACCGTGCCCCCCGCTGGCCACGGTTGATGTATTAATAATAAAGAGGGAATGAAAAAACAGAGCAGGAACAGGAAGACGGTTCTCCGACAGCGCATGATTACTCATGCCGAAAAAGGAAAAAAAGGCTTGTCCCTGACATACTCTCCTCAGCTGAAGCTTCGGAGGTTCTCGCTTTTGCACTTATTTCCGCATCACTTCTCACGATCAGGCGGGTTTTGCGAGAACCCATTACGGAGTTTCGGGGTCTCCGTCGTTCTCGGAGTCGCCCCTCTCGGTCGGGGGTGTCAGTGCTCCCCTTGCACGCATCCCTGTCTACGTGCAATCTGGACATGCCTTTATCCACAGCACCTAGGGCGGGCTGTGGAGGCATTCCAAACCGGTCATGGACCGGTTTTGTCGTGGGAGTATCCTGCATGCCTTCTCCGAAGGGCTTATCCGCAGGACTTTCCACGAGGGATTATAGCATTACTGTGCATATATGCTTTTCGCAATTCATCTCCTCCCTAAAGGTCGGAGCTTTCTTGCTCATATATTTGTAAGGGGCAGTCTTGGCGTGAGCGCTAATGAGGCTAAAACGCGTCGTAACCTAGACGCAGCCGAGCGGATATGTTCCATAGGAGAGGCACACGGAGCCTGTCAGGTTGAAACTCTGGAAGTACACCACCCACGCCGCTCCCGGGTTGCCGTTATAATTCCATGTGTTGACCTCCGACGACTGATGATTTGCAATGATAGCTATCTCCCCGTTACCAAAATCTGTGGTGAACCATACTGAAAAAGAGTTGCCTTGAAGAGGCTGATAGGTGAGGTTCGGGTAAATGTTGTTCCCATACTGTATCGTCGCGGTTGCGTTAGCGAGCATTTCCCCATTCATCGTCGCTGTGAAGTCAACCGGCAAAGTCGGAATGAGTTGGGATATTGTGCCTAGGAGTTTTCCATTATAATATGCGGAGAAGGTTATTCCAGAAAAACTTGTTTTGAGGATCAATTCGAGTGGGTGCCCTGTGTTGGTTGGGTTCGGATCCGATGAAAGTTGAAGGGGGTAGGTGAGGGGAAGCAGGGCACCGGTGTTGGAGGCGTATATGAGGACCCCGCTGGAGGTCTTCGTGTTAACTGCGAGTTGATATATCTCGTCTATCTGCATCACCTGGCTCGCCACCGGCTGGCTGTTCGGCGGCGGAGTCTCCAGGGTGCATGAAACTGCCGTGTTACCCTGCATGCAGTATCCGATTTGGACTGGTATGTCGCCTACGTCCTCGATGAGGAAGTAGGTGGTGTCGCCCTTGGTTTGAGGCGGGTAGACGACTTTGATTATCTGCCCAGCCTGTTCCCCGCCGGTTATTTGCTGGTTCACCACCCCCGCCGTCCCCCTGTTCAGGCCGCCCGTGAAATATGCGTAGGCTACCGACGCGGCGGCTAGGACAATGAGTATAAGTATGAGCGCGGCTACCGCCTCGCTTATACCCCTCTTCCCATTTTTCAGCCTCAGATGTTTTTTTCTGTATGGGGTATGTCCTTGTTGGGGAGCCATGAGGTCTCAGTGTTCTTGTAGTGAAAAAATTTAAACGGTTTCATACTTCAGCCAGTTGGTCAACCCCCCTGCTCTTCCATACATATATCGCCACCGCACATATGACCGCCGCGAGGAAGCCGAGTATGGAGTACTCCACAAGCATGTGTGTTCCGGTGGGTGTAGAAGCCGTATATGGTTGGGTTGTCTGCGGACCAGTGGTTTGGTTGTTACCCACTACGTTGAGTTCGGCCACGTATTGTAGAAAATATTTATTGGAAGTTGTGCTCCCCCCGAAGAAGTATGGGTATGTGTTCCCCGTCCAGTTGACTTGCGCCAGCAGGGTGTAGTTGCCTTGGGGGAGGCCCAACGTGGGTATCTCCGCAGTGTAGTTGCCCCCGCCTGACCACCTCATTGGCTCTTCCATGAGCACCCTTCCACCGCTGAGCAGATACGCCGTCGCCGTGGCCCCTTTCACTGGCTGAGCAGTCTCCTCTGCGCCCTCACTGGATACATTAACAGTGGAGTTCCATGTATATGCTTGCACCACCCACGTGGCGTTCAACCCTGGTGCCGCCGTCACGATATCGGAGTAGGGGTTGCTTAGGAAATATGCGGGGAACCGGCCGAGGTACACGCTCTGGTTCGTGTACTCCAAGACCATGTAAGCCGAGGAGCCGACGAGAAGCGGGAAGTAGCCTCTCAGTGTCATCGCAGCTAGGCGCGCAGGCTGGATTCCAGCGAATATGTGCTCTGGGAGCACGGGGATGAGTGACGCTGCCGTGAAGGAGTATAATGATGTCGTGTTAAAGTAGAGTGTTATCTCATACGGGTCGCTCGGCGATACATATGAATATACCAGGCCGGGGACGCTTCCATAGAAGCGTGAATATGGCTCTACCGCATAGTTAACCGAGACCCCCGGATCTATCGTGACCGCCTGGCCCCCATATGGGTTTGAATTATAGCCTGCCACGTCCAGGTACCATAGGGTGAAGTTATAATCAAGCGCGGTCAGCGGGACACCGTCCTGCCACACCGCGTTTGGTAGAAAACTGAATGTGGCAACGCTCCCATTATATGGGTGGCCGCCAGGCGTGTAGCCGGCTGATAGCCTGAAGGTGTAGTTATATGCAAGAAACGGGGCAAGTTGGCTCGGCGAATCCGGCGAGACTTGGAGCGGGGACGCATAGATGTTGGAGAGTATTGCCCATGAATAGGCGAGTGCCGCCGAGTAGGGGTTCAGGGTATCGGGTTCCCCACCGATGCCCACAGTGAATATGCCGCCCTGATTACCTGGTGCCGGGTTGACATCTAATAGGGATACCCCGAAGGGTGGCTCCAGTACGTACCCCCTCCACTGCATTATGTTAACGGGGTCGGCGGCGGATGCCCACGCCACGACCACAAACGGTAAGTCCTGCTGAAGGTCTACCGCCAGGCGCTCGGTATCAGTGTATAGTTCCTGCTGGGTTGAAGCGGCCCCGATCTTCTCAGCCAGGCTTTCAACTGTAATATTCGCGTACCCCTCTATTGCTTCGGCGATCCCGTTTTGGTTGAAGAGGGTGTAAAGCCAGTATACATTGAGAGGGGCACCTGTCGTGTAAGATGCCATGAACATGCCGAATGAACCGGAGGCGATGAGTGAATAGAGGTTGCTTACTGGCTGGACTTCGATTGTGAGGTTTATGGCGAGAGCATCCTGGGATATGACGCTGAGCACTTCCTCCTCCATCTGCTCGGATGCCGTAGTACCCACGTATATAGTGAAGAGCGCAAGTGTGCCGTTCGGGTAAGTCCACTCACCGCCCGAGTACTTGAGCCCCGCGTGTTCGAAGTCGACGATAGCGGCGGAGAGATTATATGAGCCGACTTCGCTGTACGCTTCTGACTGGTTGGGTGAAAAGTACCCGGGGAAGATACCGGGGTAGAGGAAGTAAGGTGATGGAAACCCGGATGCCCCGCCGCCGAGCACCTCATCCAACGCGTTGTAATTGATCAGGCGCTGGATCCCCCTCCTGAAAAACACATTATCGAAGGGGGCGGAGCGCATGTTGAACCCGATAAAATAGAATGTATCAGCCGGGGTAAGGTTGACAGCGAAACCGCTCGGATGGGATGCGAGGTAGAGGTAGTCCCCTGGGTTGAGTCCGGCCGCATCGTACTGGACTTCACCTGAAAACAAGGCACCCAGGGGGTTGCCGGAGGGGCCAAACCACGCGTACTGGAGGATTTCGATGTAGGGCCCCCACGGCTCTGGAATGGTTGTGAAGGCCGACGACGGCGGAGGTGTTGGGGCACCGTAAACCGATGCGGGCGGAGTGTAGGGCGCTCCCACCCGCGCTTGGGCCCCTACCCCCGTGGCGATTGAAGCGAAGACGAGGATCAGAATCACCGAGGCACCGAGGGCAACATTTAGAAACCGGCTCACGTACATCAGCACTCCTCCGTATCGGTTGTGTTAGAGGGGAAACTGTCCCCCAGCGATGTTACCAAGAACACATCGCTGAGCTTCTGCCCGTTCTGGCCGCTGACCGGTATTTTAACAGTCGCACCAGGGTTTATGAAGAATGGCGGCTGGTACACGTCCACCACAGTCTTCGACGGGTTGCCCACGGCAGCCGAGCCGAGCTGGCCCACTATGGCTGTTACCTGCGAAGGATTCGGCCCGGTGTTGGTCACGATTATAGTATTTGAGGACTTAAAATAGCATACGACGAGGTGCTCTTTCGCCTGCATTATGAAAAGCTGCTCTTCGTAGAGCGCCTGCCTTATGTAGAACTCATGAGCATTATTGATATACATAAATGCGTAGACCATCATCATAAACATGATCAGAATGAACACGGCCGCAATAAGCGCCGCCTGCCCTTCCTTCCGACGACGCCCACGAAGGAAGATTCTCCCCTTCAAATAAATCGCCGCCCAAAGTCCCAGTAAAAAATAAAAATAAATTATACTGGGACTGGGAAAGTCGTTTGCCCTGCTCCATTCAGCCGGGCGCACCCCGTGAACGCCCGAAGCATAAAAAGTGGGCTTCCCGCTTCAGCGACAAGGCTTACCCCACAAGGAGTAGAGGCCTCATCTCCACAGGTGGAGCCGCTAGAGGAAGTGCGTATAACTCACCGCTAAAGCAACTGAGATTTACAGCTTCACCACCCCTAACAACTCTTTTTAAAAAGTGGGGGTTCAGAGCTTACCCAAACCGCCGCCACCACCATTGCCCCCAATTCCACCTAAACCGCCACCTGTCCCTCCACCGCCACCTAAACCGCCACCTGTCCCTCCACCGCCACCTACAGTCGGCTTACTCACAATCGATGTGCCACATATAAATGGGTTTCCGCACCCTACGCCGGGCTGGGATGGGGTAGTATACGTTGTATACCCGCCTGTACATGAGCTCGTCCCACAACTTGTGCCTCTGATTGTGCTGCAACCCATCAGGTTACATGGTGCCGGCAAGGTCGGCAAGGTCGTCCCTGTCAATGTTGAAGGGGTCGTGTAACAGTAGTGTGTAAGGACGTAACATGTCGTTGTACCCCAGCATTGGCTACTACCTACTATACAGGTGTAGGTTGAGGCGACCACGCAAACATCGCCGCATCCATTGGTCGTAGTGATAGTCGTAAGCGAGCAGTAGATGCCGCAGTTGAATGAGGTTGTCGAGTCAGCCGCAGTGGGTGTACCAGGAGAGGAAGACGTGGTGGGTGTAAATGCCGGTGATGTTGGGTCGAGAGTGAATGCCACCGACGCAATGCCGCTTGCTGGGAGGGCTATTAGGTTCCCCACTGTCGTATACACCTCGACCCCACTCATCCCGTTGCATGCCCCAAGGCATGAAACCGTGAGGTAGTATGTTTTGTCTATGGTCATCTCCGAAGCCGGCTGCCCACTCTGTGTCGTCAGCCCGCATGGTGTCTGCTGGCCCTGAATAAAGCATTGTGCGATCTGTATTGGAAGGTTACCTACGTCCTGAACCATGTAGGTTAAAGCGTTCGCAGAGCGGTAGAGGCCTGAAACCATGATGACTTGGCCGAACTGCTCGCCCTGTTTTACTTGCTGGGCGTCTAGGCCAGCACCAGCTGAGCCGGCTCCCCCCGAGTAATAGGCGAAGATCACGGAGGCGGAGGCGAGGACGGCCACTGTCAGGATGAGGGCGGCTATGAAACCGCTTATACCCCTCCTCCCACTTCTCACATATGCGCGCATATGGTTCATATTATTTGCGATAAAAAAATAAAAGCGGTTTTTACCTAAACAGTTTACCAATGCTCGTCGTATTCAAGGAGAAGGGGGGCTTCCTCGGGCATAGGAAAGGACCGCATTCGCCGATGTGCCTGATGGGTATTATGGGGCAGCGGTGTGGAGGCGGATTCGGTGTACATAATAGCGATGAATATCCACAGGGTGTACATAATAGCGATGAAGGTCCACAGCATGTTTCGGGCGTACCGAGGCAGCATGTCTGAGGAGGGAATGTAGGGATGCAGCACTGGGTTCCTTGGCATGTGACCCCGCCTAAACTGTCCCTCTGGGGCACCCCCATGGCTGCCACGCCGGCGACAGCAAACACTAGAAACAAGATGGCGGAGAGGAGGACTAAAAGTTTGGTGTTCATGACACCCAAACAATCGGTAAATATTAAAAACCATGCGTCGTGGGTGGCTTACCCGTCACGGTGTAAAAAGCATATGCATTGATTAGGCGGTTGGGGACGGCTGAGGGAGAAAAGAGGGATGCCACGTCCACGCAGCCCGCACCGTTAAAGGCGTTCCCTCATCAGTCGATTGGTACCCCAGCTCCTCGTCGTTCACGCTTCAATATACCCACCATGTTTCGCCGCCGCCTACCACGAACCCGACCGCGTATCCTGGCACATAGGGAACGGCGAGGGTCTCCCCCGGGGCGAGGATTATTCCATTCCCCGTTGCCTGGATTGGGGCGTTCAGCGCAAATGGGAAGCCACCCCAGTTGTAGCCCGTGTACCCGTTGCTGAGCTGGGTTCCACCCTGGCTCCAGGCTGCCCATGAAGACCATGCTGGCTCAGGCTCCCAACCGTTGCCTATGAGCCATGCAGCGGTGCCCGGGGGTGTCCCGCCTGGTATAAGTCCAACTGTGTACGACGCGTCGGTTGTGTTGTAGGTGACGGCCGCCACCATCATCGGCGTAGGTCCCAAGTTGGTTATCGTGGCGTTCCAGTAAGTATAGTTATCGGCCTGGATAGCCAGATAGTAGGTGCCCGAGGAGCTCCCAGGCGTGGATTCCAAGTAGGTGCCCTGCTCATTTACATATTGAAGTGTGTACTCGGTGCCAGATTCCGGTATATATGTCGTGGTGTAATAGTACCCCGTCTGCGGCGTGGCGGTTGAGGAATAGTAGGTGTAATCCGTGTACGTGTACCCAGTGGTATAATATGTGCCCGTGTGAGTCACTGGCTCATCATAGACTGTGTAGGGGACGCTTGTCCACCGTGAGTACGGCACGCTCACAGGCACCCTCTCCTGAACCACACTTGCGTCATCGAGCTGGCCATATGACGGTGCGCAGGCACCTAGGCAGTAGGTTACCCCGGCTCTCACGCATGGGTAGCTCACGGTCTCCGTATACACATGTTGCTGTGGAGTATACCACGGGGCGTAAGCTATCTGGTACTCGGTCCCAGTGTATTGGTATGTCTGCGTCGTAGTACTCGGAGTCCATACATCATAGTATCCGGTCTGGGCCTGGGCCTCATACTCGTATGTGTTAACCGCCTGTTGCTGTGGCTGGCCATATACATATGTATTCACGGTTTGCGGAGTCGACTCTTCGACTGTCGCATACCCTGTCTGCTGCTGTGGGACGTAATAGGTTCCGGTCTCTTGGGTCTGGGTCGAAGTGTAGTAGGTATACGTATAGTTCACCTGCCTGAGCGTGTAGTTGCCGTCATCGATTACTGTGTAGTTAAGCGTCACTGTAGCCTTATTCGGGGTGTTCTGGTAACCCGTATACTGATACGTCTCCGCCTGGCTTGTGGTGTATGTATATGGCACTTGCGCTTGGGTTGACTGATAAATAGTGTAGGAGTACGGCTCCTGTTGTGATGTGTATATATAGTAGGTGTAGGGGGTCTGGGTCGAAGTGTAGTAGGTGTATGGCTCAGATGAGACTGAGTCGGTGTAAGCCGTATAGCTACCCTGCTCCTGCACATAGTAGGGCTGGTTGTAGCTCTGGTAGCCCATTGAGGATGACCACGTGGTGGCTTGGAAAGAGGCTTGGCATGTCGCCTGATAATAATATGTATGCGGGTATGGGTAGCAGTGATAATACCTAGAGTAGCAACCATAGCTCGTCCAATGTGTAATATATGTGCCATAACTATTCTGCACGGACGGCTGGGTGTCGTATTCGGTTTCATATAAGGTGACTGGTCTATAATACCAAGCCGTCCCCTGACCTGTGTATGTAGTATAAGTGTAGGTGTTTGACTGGGGGTATGTATTCACATACTGCCCAGTGTTCGTCTGAGTCTGAGGCGCATAGTAGGTGTACTGCGTCTGGTAGTTCTGGGGGTAGGTATAAGTATACGTGGTTTGACTCGACACGGGGTACTGGTATGTGTAAGTCACCGTCTGCGTGGTGTACGACTGATAGTCGTAGCTCGCCGGCAAGGTTACGGGTTGACTGAGCGGGCCGCCGTTGGCCTCCTCCCCGGGCACGCCTGGGTGCCAGTTTCCCGGGGCGAAGCCCCCGGCTGTGAGGAGGGCGTTGCCCCCATATGCCGAAAGGACGTTCTGACCCGCGTCGAGTGTTTGAGAGACAAGGAAGCTATTCGATGAAAGGATGGTGGCGAGGGATGCGATTGCGAGTAGCGAAATCACGGCGAATATAATCATGCCTACGGCTTCGCTTGGCATGCTCTGTTTAGAAAGAAAAAATTTAAGCGTTTATGGAACTCTCAGCCTCCAGAGACCGTGTAGGATGCGTATAAATCAATTCTCAGTGAAGCTGGCGAGTTTGAGGCATCGAGCACGCTGAATTCATATACACCTGGCTTGAGCCCCTTCTCATCGAGGGTTCCACTCACCCCAATCGACGACCTCCCAAGGCCGCCGCTGAGCGGGAAGAGGCTTACCTGCACGGTGGTGTTGGAATAGTATGTGGCATTCAGGTCGCCCACGCCGCCCTGCGGGACGAAGAAATAGAATAGCCATGAAACAGTCAGGTTGGGATTCGAGCCCGGCGGGTAAACAACCAGGCGCAGGCTCTGCCCCCAAACCCATGTGCAAAGCGGGGCCGCATTCGGCGAATACGTGACGTAAAGCTTCTCGCCAACCTGGACGGAGGTGTTCCCAGAATCTTCGACGGCCACTTGGTATACGCCGGGTCCAAGACTGGAATTCGTATACGTGTAGGTCGAAGTCAGGTTTGGCGTATAGGAGACCACGGTAGGTGGCGTGCTCCCAGTGATGTTGGCCACGATTACGGCGAGCACCGGGGACGAGCCCTGAACCGTCAGGTCCACGCTTGCCTTCGAGCCGTAGGGCACATAGAAGTATGTGTTGTTAATCGGCTGCCTGCCCACTGCTGCTTGGCTGAACGGGTACAGTGTATATGTTATGCTTGTTGATTCCGACCCAGAAAGCGTGCATTGATTCGAGGCCGCCGTCATATTCGTCTGGCGCGTATTGTTCTGCTGGGTGGCCGTCGTTGCTCCCGTCACCGTCTGCGTATACGTGTTCGTGGCTGTCGGAATCTGGCTCCCAGTGGGGACGCTTCCCTTACCATTTTCAGGTATATGTAGGCTGGCGAATACGACTAAAACCACGATTACCACGGCTACGGGTACGAGGTATGCGTATCGCTTCTCCATTTATGTTCGCTATTTCACGTAGAATATTTTAAAAAGAGTTGGTAGCCGGGTTTGACCTCCTCCCCGCCCTGAAAGGGGGAGGTTTACCCGCTCCGTTGAGGTCCAAACCCCCGCCCCTGAGAAGAGGGGCAGCCCGCCATGAACCGTCCCCCGGGCTCTCGATTCCTGACCCGCCCCAGCAAGGTTAAATGTTGTTAGGAGTTTGAGGGAAGCCGTAAAACTCAATTGCTTCAGCTGAGGAGCAGCTCACTGGAACCACGCCTCGTGGAGATGGGTCTGCGTCGAGTGTGTTTTTAAGACATGGTGACTCTCCCAGCATGTCTCTTAGGGAGCGAATGGGTTTCACTGTGTCCGGGGCATCCGAGGCCGCACTCTTTGTCAAGCTTCATCTGAGGGCTCCAGCCGAAAGGCTTGCTAGGTTCGTGGGCGACCTGGAGACCAGGCTCGCCGAGGTGGACAGCTTCTACGGTGGACACGGAGATGAGGGGGGTGTATCAGGGC
>Ga0208006_100466_pt1 | contig 15279 bp, 16 predicted proteins | sample ECH_Bnyco_MetaG_FD_187131 | JGI IMG/M metagenome (GOLD analysis project Ga0208006, IMG submission 187131) | Hot spring microbial mat communities from Yellowstone National Park, Wyoming, USA - ECH_B nyco_MetaG (SPAdes) (version 2) | ecosystem: Environmental > Aquatic > Thermal springs > Hot...
AGTTTAGATTATTATTAATTCTTTTATTTCCTGATTTATTCAATCCAGAGAATTTTACATTTAATATAATTGAAACACTTATTTACACTATAGATTTATTTTCAAGGAGGTGATTTTGGGTCTACCGATTCAGATGGGAGTGGATCTCTGATCCACTCGACTGCCAACCAGATGAGAGATGTAAACCCGAATCGATGGTGGGAACGATGATCCCTCTGGAAGGGGAACCATCGCCCTTTCAGGGCGGAGAGAAAGTCAGTTCGCAAGCTCGAGATCTAACTACTAGGTAGTTCTTCTACTCTGGGAAATCGTTACAGTACTGAGAGTCACTCAGAGATATCATAGCTGAAAAATGCATAAAGACAAAGAGGTTAAGGTAAAGATACCATTTTGGAGGATTTGAACAAGATGATTTTAAATGCTTTAGCAATTCGCAGAAGAGGTTTTAGGGATAAACTTTATTTAATGTAGTGGAGGATTGTTCAATATTCAATTCAAGATTAAGCTGATAAGAATGAAGTGGAGTAATAGTCGTCGAATCCAAGTATTCCTTCATAATATGCCGTAAATGTGATTTCGAGAACCAAGGAAATTGGTTATAATTGTTTAGATGTGGAGGTACTGTTTTTGAGGACAATCGCAATTATGTTTCTGTTGTAAATTGGTGTAAAATAGGGTTCTCTGAACCTTAATATTCGGGTCAGAGACATGATGACCGATAGGAGACCTAACCCTTTGGTGGAGAAGAATTAAGTTATCATAAGCCGCATTGATAAATGCATGTGACTATGGATATACTTTCCCCCCAAAAACATTTTAATCCCATGTTAAAGGTTAAAATGGAGTGGTATAATGATATTCGAGGAAGAAGAGGACTTATGGGAAGAAGAGGAAGACTGGGACGAGGAAGAAGAGGACTTATGGGAAGAAGAGGAAGAAGAGTGGTAAAAATAGAAGGAAATAGTTTTTTTACTAAAATATCAGTTAGCCTTTATTGAAACTGGAAAAAGAGTAATAAACTTTCTTATCTTATAGATAAGATGTGAAGAAACCGAAGATCCTGCTAAGCGTTATAAAGAGTTTGTTGGAAAATAACGGGCATATTACATCCCGAGAACTTCCTAAATCTAAGAAAGTTTCATCTAATCAGTTATACAAGGCTATACTAATCCTCAATAAGTTAGGACTAATTCAAATTGAGGGAGAGTTAAATAATAACAGATTTGAGCTCCACTTGGTTCGAGACTCCCAATTCCTTAATCTAGAACAAAGGGTTAAAGTTACATTTTATGAGGATAGGAGTAAAACTAAAAGCTTTAAATTTCATACTGTTGCATTAAAGAATGGCGTATCATATATTGAAGATAATAGTTACTGGTCGGTTGATGATAAGGTTAAAACTAAATTGAAAGTCTATAAGCCTAAAAGGGAATTTGGTAAAATAATTGTGGAGAAGATCGAACTAGGAGTCCAGAAAGCTTACATTAAACTAACGTTAAATCCACCAACAAGAGTAGGAGAGAAAATAATACATGGATTTAAAGTAATTCAGTCTAACTACTTCACATTCACGCAAAAGGAAACAATAGAAAGATATGGGGATCCCGAAATGATGGACGGTTTATCAGTAATACAACCTACCTTATTCTCGACATTAGAAATTAAGTTCCCCGAGGGTTACAGATTTATAGATGTAAAAGCCGAAAGATACGACTTAGTAGTAATAGATGGTCCTCAAATACCTTCTCCAATACCAAATCATCGTTTAGTTATTGAAAGAAATAGGATTATTCTAAAACTCGTTTATCCAAGTTTTGGCTATTATTTTATTTCTTGGAAAGCTGCTCAATAATTATACAATTCTAGAAACATTTTTAATAGTGATACGATTATATATAAAATGATGAGTTACAGTGAAGTAGAATATAAGGGCTTAAGTTATTTAAAGAGAGGTAATATTGAAATCATTATCATAATATTAATTGAGCTACTTGCAATACTAGTCACTTACGTCATGGAATATCTAGGCTTACCCACACCACTACAGGACTTCCTAGTGTTATTACCTTCCTCAGCAATATCCACATTATTGATAATACTAACATATCTCGATATTCAGCGAGGTTTTTATACATTAGGAAAGGCAGAAGTAAATATTGGGATAGGAAATATAATATCGTCCTTGTTCCTAGTATTATCGATATTGGCAATAGTTGGAGTCGTGACGTATACATTGTCTTTAATATTTAACGGCATCACTAGTTCAATACTTAACCCAATACAGACATTAGTGGAGTTGTTTGCATTTATAACGTTTATAATGTTGGGATTTTCGTATAGGCTAATCGGTAATCACTATGGGAGTAATCACTTATCAATAGGAGGAATTGTTTTAATTTTAGGGGTTATCATATTCATCTTTAAACTAGAATATGGGGGACTCTTGGCGTTTATAGGTTTAATCATTACGTATATAGGACTTGGTAACTTATCAGCCATGAAAAAGCTTGTTACTGCTCCACCTCCAACTCAAGCCTCTTCTACTCCTAGTGAAACTACTTCATCTACTAATGTTTCAAGCAGTTCTCCTACGCCTAATATTATTACACATGGTGGAATATTGAGAAGTAATGGAGAAGCGTTTGTTGCTGTCTCCTCTGATATTGAAGAGGAAATACTCAGTTCTATTATTCTAAATACAGATTACTCTACAAATGAGATCACACCAAAAAAGTTATCAAAAGGTTATAATTCCATAAAAATAAACTTCAACACTAATTTACAACAGCTTACCCTTGGAAACACTTATACAATTAGACTAATTTCAGCAAATGGAAGAAATATTGATATTAATGTTGTTTTCCAACTCTAATTACTTCTCCCACAATTCAACAATCTCTTTATTTGATAACACAAGCATCAGTCTTCGCATATTTAACCTCCTCCTAATATCATCAGCTTCCAGTAAAGTATTTAACGCTTAATTACATAGATTTAATAATGATAGATTTTCATTTTCATGCTCCCGTTAAAGAGTTTTTAGATTTTTTGGGAGAATATGCTGAACCCGCTATTAAGTATTTTAATGCGAAAGTGGAAGTTAAGGGATTGAAGGAGACCTTAGATTATTACGAGTCTTTCGGGATAAAGAGATTTGTCGTATTACCTATAGATTCCATGACGTTTTTGGGCAGAAGAATTCCAAATCAAGTGGTTAACTTAGATGATAGGATTGTGAAATTTATTTCAGTTGATCCACTAAAACCAAACGCTATTGAGGAACTAAAAAAGGCAATAAAGGAGTTTGAGCCAATAGGTGTTAAATTACACCCACAGCTGCAAGGTTTCAATCCTCTAGACGAAAGGGCATTAAAACTTTACGAGATAATTGATAGCCACGGGCTAGTTGTTGTTTTTCACACTGGTACATCTGGTATTGGGGCTGGTGTAAAATCGAGTATTAGATTAGATTATGGCAGACCAATTTACTTTGATGAAATAGCGGTGAGATATCATAACATGAAAATCGTATTAGCCCACTTCGGTTGGCCGTGGACTGAAGAGGCAATTGCAATTGTGTTACATAAGCCTAATATTTATTTAGATCTTTCAGGGTGGGCTCCGAGATACATTCCTCAAACGATTTGGAATAATGCTAAAAGACTTAGTGATAAATTATTGTTTGGCTCAGATTTCCCTCTAATAAGGCCAGAACGTTGGATAGAGGAGTTCAAGAGTATAAATTTAAGTCAAGATATCAAGGATAAAATATTGAAGCATAACGCTGAGAGGTTAATCAATAGGTGTTAGTTTTTAAATGATAACATAATTCGAATTTTTAAAAAAGAATTTAACCTATTTCTTCTGCTCTTATATTGCTTACTGGTCTCCATCCAACTCCGTAAGCTATTGCAGTCCCAATTAATCCTATGGCTAAGTTGATAAGAGTTGATATTACTCCTATATACATTGGCCCTAAAGGTGTTAAGAAAGACGAGGTTTTAAGTGGACCAAAGTGATTAGCCAACAATGTTAGATATATCCCGCTAAACATTCCTCCCACCCAACCTCCCACTAACGCATAACCATGGAGCTTATTAGTATAGAGTCCTAGAAACACTGAAGGTAAAGTTTGTAAAATAATTATACCACCCAATAATTGTAACTGTATGGCATATGTTGATGGTGTAGCGAATACGAGAGCTAAGGCTAAAAATTTAAATGCAGTAGAAATCCATTTAGCTAATGCTGATTCTGTACTAGGAGACATATTGGGTTTAAACTCCTTTATGATGTTCCTAGTAAGTAAATTAGCTGCTCCAATTGCCATTATGGCTGCAGGAACTAGACCTCCTATGAAAATTCCCAATAATGCTATTCCAACAAACCAATCTGGCATTGAATACCCTATTAGAGCGGGAACAGTTACTGCACCAGAATGTGTTTTAGCGATAAAACTAATCACATTGGGATTGGCGTAGGCTAGGATGCCAAATAGAGCTATAATGGCTAATATGATCGAGTAGAAGGGTTGTAATGCTAGGGATAATTTAAGGGATTTCTTAGAATCTGAACTTACACTTGCATTCACGGCGTGAGGATATAGATAAAGGGCGAATGCGCTTCCAATAGCTAAAGAAATATAAGCAGTATGTGCAGCTAGGGTGTTAGGTAAATAGTTATAGAAAATTGGCTTATTAACATTATTTAATGCCAAATTAATCTGTGAACTTAATGTTTGAGCGTTATGAAATGCACCCGAAAATCCTCCAAAAGCTAGTGGGACATATATTGCAATACTTATTACTGTACCTAAAATTATGATATCCTTATATACTGCAGTTAACGCTGCACCCCTAAGACCACTCGTAAATACGAACGCTGCCAAGATTATAAAGGCTACCAAAAGGCTTAGATCACTTGCTAGTGAAATGTTACTAACTCCTAAACCTAATAATAGGATAAGTAATGCTACTTGCATACCCACTATTTGTAACGCTATATAGGGCAATTCAGCAACCACTCCGGTAATTGCGACAAGTCCAGCTAGAATCTTGTTGTTAAATCTATCCTTAATAAAATCCGCTGCTGTAATATATCCCCTGTTTTTAGCAATTGTCCATAATCTGGGCATGAAGAGTAGGGCTATGAAAGGAGTGACTGCAGAATAGAAGGCTGCGAAAAATCCAACTGGACCACTCGCTAGAACTAGAGAGGGTACTGCAATAAACGTGTATGCAGTGTATAAATCAGCAGTTAGTAGAAACCACATTAAGTATGGCCCCAATCTTCTTCCTGCTAGTGCCCATTCATGAAGCTTTGATAGATCTCCTCTTCTCCATCTGCTTCCGTAGAAACCTAAATATACAAAAATTACGAATAAAAATATAAACAGTACTATTGAAAGAATTGAGACATGTAACCCGTCCATGTTCTCAATCCCTTATAATCATGATAACTGCGTAGAATACAAGAGCCCCTATTGGCATTAGGATAATTTGATACCAATAAAATAACGGTAGTCCTAGGAGCGTTGGATCATTTTTGGAATAAAATGGTAATAGAGAGTACAGTATTATGAAGAGTAGAGCTAAAATCCCTACTATCACATAAAATTTACCCGCCATTATGTAATAATGTAAAAATCCTTTTTTAAGCTTTACTTTATTAAATAGTCCAACTGTTAATTTTAAACTTAAAATGTAATATCAAAGACATAAGTAGAATAATATATAACAGAAGTTACAAGAGTTCAAGACATGTTACCTATAGTCTGAAGTACTCCTTTACTGTCTCCCTTCCTTTATCTGCCATTCTCACGAATGTCCTTACACCATTCACAGTTAAACCCTTTTTAGTTATTACTAACCCTTCCTCTTACAAGATTTGCAAATGTATCAGTAAGGAACTTTTAGGTATTCGAGAGTACTCCAGTATCTCAGAGAACTTCATCTGACCGAAAGTGTACAAGGCTATTAACCATGAAAAGACTCTTTACCTATATCGTAAAATGAACCCTTATAAATCCTAATCTAATAGGCTGGGGAATACTTTATATAGTATTCTTGAGGAATAATAAGAGCTTACATTATGGAACCTGGATTTTTAAAAGAGATACCATTTACTAACGCAAAAATAATATATCAAAACTACGTTGCAGTGTGGTATTCCGATTTGGTAATACTATCGCTAAGTGCACTAGCTGTATCAATAGCGTTTATACTTTTTGTCAAACTGGAACTCTACCATATTTGCTAAGATACAGCAAATTAAAGGCGAGTATGTATGCACTTTCTATTTATCTGGGATTTTTAGTAATTGGATTAATAATAGAACTTCTAATGACCGCTGTAATCCCATTTATTTTTTCAAACAACGGGACAGGGATAATTACAATCCTTCAGAAATTCCCACTTTAATTCCAATATTGATCTTGGGAAGCTTATTCTTTATATCATTCTCAACACTTTTGGCAATATTAACAATTAAATTTAAGGAAATGAGAATGCAAAATTTAATTAGCTTCATACCTCTAATATTAGGCTTTATCTTCTATTCTCTATTCACATCTTCAGAATATCCAAACATTTTGGACTACACGTCTCTATACTTATCGATGATGCTTCTATTATATTATGGATATACTGGAAATACCACCAATAAACTTTCAGAATGCACGAGAAAGAGTATCTCTTGACGCTGTCATTTTATCTTCTGTATTATGGACTCTTATAATAACTATAATAGATATCATTATGATAAGAAGGATATACTTCACCAACATAGAAGAGAGTAGACAACTCTAGTGGTAATGTTCCCCGTGACGCTCTCCATGTGTTGGTTGCGTAATTTCAAGTAATTCGTTTTTAATTAGCTTCTCCAAGGCAGTCTTAGCATCAAGACCCATTCCGAGATATGCCTTCACATTATACCTCTTTAAAAACCTAAATCCTGGAGGACCCATTTCCGCTACAACAACTGCGTTAACACCTTTATCAATGGCGGATTTTAACATATGCACACCTCTGGCTGCAGTAGCATTTAATGCAGGATTCTCATATTCTTCTATTATTTTGTATTCGTTCCCATTTATTTCATAAATTTGAACAGCTAATCCTTCACTTGGTCCAGAAACATACCCATTTGTAACTGCTATTGCAACTTTCATATATACAATTTTCCTCTTTTATAGCATATAAAGTTAATGTATGATTTATCCATTTCAGATGAGTTGCTGGATATTTAGTATATCCGTGACGAAAGCATCTCAAAATAGATCTTAAGCTCGATACCTTAATTTTACCATAATAGCGCTACCTTCTCCATACCACATCCACCTCTACTACAGATAGTATAGGAAATTTAGAACGACTTTAATTTAAAAGTTATATTTTAATGAGAATGAGTTAATTTTAAATAGGAGCTATTCCAAAGTTATATATAGATGAGAAAATGAGTGAGGGAAGAATTCCATTAATAGGAGAGAAATTCCCTGAAATGGAAGTAATAACTACACATGGTAAGATAAAGTTACCAGACGACTACAAGGGGAGATGGTTCGTATTATTCAGTCATCCTGGTGACTTCACGCCAGTATGCACTACAGAGTTCTATTCATTTTCTAAGAAATACGAGGAATTCAAGAAGTTGAACACAGAGCTAATAGGACTTTCAGTTGACAGTAACATCTCTCATATTGAATGGGTGATGTGGATAGAGAAGAACCTAAAGGTTGAAGTTCCATTCCCAATAATTGCGGATCCAATGGGTAATGTAGCTAAGAGGTTAGGAATGATTCACGCAGAATCCTCTACGGCTACAGTTAGGGCAGTATTCATAATTGACGATAAGGGAACTGTGAGATTAATACTATACTACCCTATGGAGATTGGAAGGAATATTGATGAGATTCTAAGGGCTATTAGAGCATTACAATTAGTTGATAAAGCTGGAGTTGTAACACCAGCGAACTGGCCAAATAATGAACTAATAGGAGACAAGGTTATTAATCCAGCACCCAGAACTATAAAAGATGCCAAAATGAGATTAGGTCAGCCCTTTGATTGGTGGTTCACTTATAAAGAAGTTAAAACGACATAATATGAATTAATCTTTTTTAAATTATTTTTTCATTCTTTCAAACATATTAGCTATTTTAAGTATCTTGTCCTCTTCAAAGTAGCTTCCTACTATCATTAACCCAACTGGTAAACCATTCGAATATCCCACAGGTACATTCATAGCAGGGTGTCCAGTAACGTCATAAGGAGCGGTATTATTTATCATTCCTAATGCCATTATGAAATACTCATCAAAACTTGGTTCACTCCTATACCTCATGGCTTTCATAGGAGTTGTTGGCATTATGAGGGCATCATATTTCCTTAATGCTTCATCATAAGCTTCCTTTAACATTATTGATAGATTTCTAGCCTTAGCATAATACCTATTATTATATTTCCTTATCATGAAATAACCTAGCATTAATACGCCCTTTACAGTATTAGGAAGATCTCTAGCTTTGGATTTTAAGGAGTTCCCAAACAAATCGGCAATTTGGGTCTCAAATAAACCCTTCCTTCCCCATCCTAGCCCACTTCCCAATATCATAGTGGCTGTAGCACCCTCAATGCCAATGGGAGTCCATATATCCAATCCCATTCTATGAAGAGGTATGGAGACCTCTTCTACCTTAATCCCATAATCTTCTAACTTCTTAGCAGAATCCAACACCAACTCATCAACGTCCTTTTCCGAATTTGGCCAATTAAACCCTTCCTTAACTATACCTACTTTTATACCCTTTATCTCGCTATCAATAAGGTTCAAATAAGGTTTAACCGGAGGTTGAGGTAAACTATCTGGCTGTCTTGGATCTAATCCGTCTCTTCCCGCTATTACCTCCAAAAGTAATGCTATATCCTTTACTGTATTAGCCATAGGTCCCAGGTGATCTAATGTGGGCTCGATAGAGAAAGCACCAGTATATGGAACTAGTCCATAAGTCGGTTTTAGTCCATATATCCCAACCCACGAACTGGGAATTCTAATTGAACCTCCTTGATCTCCTCCAACAGCCATATCACAATAGCCAGAAGCTACTGCTACGGCACTACCGCTTGATGATCCTCCAGCCATATATTCGGGATTTCTCGGATTTAGTACTGGCCAAGGATAAGACGTATGGCTACCTCCTGAGAAACATAGATCCTCACACGTAGTCTTAGCTACGATTTCTCCAGCCTCATCCAGAATCCTTGAAACTACAGTAGCATCCATATTCGGGACAAAACCTTCTAACATTTTTGATCCGTTAAGCATAGGTATACCCGCTACCATCACATTGTCCTTAATGCAAATCCTTTTTCCCTTTAACTTACCCTCTTCCTTACCCTTTATTGAAGTTACCCACACTAAAGCACCATAAGGATTCTCCTCTTTCACAGGTGATCGACCTAATGTTCTCTGATATTTAACTCTTGGAGTATAATCTGGTAAGGAGTCTAACCTCTCATAGGATTCTAACTGCAGTTTTACTAATGACAAAAAGGATTTTAACTCCTCATCCTCTAGATCTAAATTAAATTGTCTAGAAATCTCTCTTAAATCCTCCAATGTGGGTAACTTAATTCCCATAAAATATTTTAGCAATGCAATCTTATAAACAAAAGTTTTAAAAGTGGCATTACATGCCTCGCCTCTAACAGATCTGAGTTTGTAACCGTGTGAAGAAAAAGATTATAGATGTTAAGTTTGTTAAATTTTGCTTAAATTCAAAATCAAGCGTTGATTTAAAAGTAAGTTTTACATTGGCTTTGATAAAAACTGAATCAATCAAAAATGGGATTATCCATTACGTCACAAGAATTTCCACCTCTCTAATCAACTTTGTATTTGAACATTAATATTGATGGGATTATTACTAAAAGGGAGAGTAAGAATACGGTAGCTGGGGATATGTTTACCCAAATATAGAGAGCAATTATTGGAGAAGATATTGATAGTAATGTAGATACAGAATCTATTAACGACATGGATAAATTAGCTGTTTTCGTCTTAGAGATTACGCTGACCTCTGGCACGTTATCCATTGCTATAAATAATGTTCCAACCCAGTTTATCAATATAAAGATCACGGGAGATTTTACAAAGTAAAGTAAGGCATACGTTACAGCGGCTAGAATTCTTGTCATTACTAACGTAGTCACGTTACCCAATCTGTCTGAAATGAACTTTGATAGAGATGAGGCTAAACTTATGGCTATAGTCTCGGTACTAAGCATTATTCCCAACTCCAGTAGACTTCCCTTTATTATCTCTGTAAAATAGAGCGGAATGTACAAAAAACTTGTTCCAAAAATAAACCTGTTCACAGCTAACAGCAAGGGCAAGATTAATCCACTTCTATCTTCTCTCATCAATTTAGAATACTCCTTAAATGGAATATGAGAAGTAGTAGTTATAGGTTTTTCCTCAGTTAGTGGTACAATAGACTTTATTATAAATAGGATTAGAATTACAATTATTATAAAGATAAATGCTACAACGAAATCAATTGTATAACTCTCTTGGGCAATAAAACCAGAAATTAAAGGTAATACTATAGAAAATAAAGGCGTTATTGTGAAATAGATACTTAGCTCTTCTTTACTCATTCTCTTCCCAATTACAACTCTCATTAAAGGTACTCTTACATTAAAGCCTAAATATGCTAAAGAGACTGCAGCTAAAACTATAAGAAAATTATGTGACAATATAAGAAAAAGAATACCTATATCCGTTGCTATAAATGAGTATATTAATAAGTTAAAAACGTTGAAAAAATCGGCCAATATACCTAAGCTTAAAGTTAGAATACCTTGAACAATTGTTGAAACTAGGAAAATTAAAGAGATTTGAGATATTGTAAATCCTAAATGAATTCCCAGATATGGTTGTATAACAGTATCAAGCATTCTAAAAGCAATAGCAGTTGAAAGAGAAGATAACATATAGATTTTGGCTTCTTTACTTAGACGAAAAAATTTTCTAACTTTAACCATTTTTCCACTTTATGTTTTATACTTATTATCTTATATTCTAATTTTCCAAATAACTCCAGCAGCAATATCGCATACATACATAATTTTACCGTCTTAGCTAAATCTTACACATCTAGGTTCATAGAAACCCGATACTATAGGAACCCCAAACCTTAAATCTATTGGCTCATGTGTGTCTTTAGCTATTTTCAATTCCTCTAAACTTACACTTTTAACGTCTGCACCTTTACTTTCAATTATATATAAATTTTTATCGTGTTTATTAAAAATCATACCTATTTGTTCATTTAAGCCTTTAACTAGAAGACTGTTTTGCTCTAGATAATTGAAATCTCCTCCTTGAGAAATATCATAGAGCTTTCCTAAGCCTCCATGACTGAAAATTAAAATATCCATTTCTTCTGGTAGTGGAATTTGCCAATGACCGCATGGACTTATAAGTTTGTATATTTTACTCCAAATTGAATAAACCACAGGGAAACCGGTAACAAATCTTATTACTTCTCCGTTCTTACCAATTTTTACTATTCCACTTTCGATTTGAGTACTAAATGTTGAGTATATCTCATTATGATATACTGCTAAACCATAAGGACCGCTAACCTTCGCAACTATTTTAGGTCTTGATTGATCTCCTCCTTCAGTTATATCTAGTATTGCATTAAATCCTGCATCAGTTACTAATATTCTATCCTTATAAGGTAAAATTGCAGCTGGATGCGATAAATTATAAGCAAAAGGTACAGCATCTCTCATATTTCCTCCTTTAGTTACATCTAGTATCCTGCCTCTACCGAATTCACTTACTAATAATCTACCATCTGGCGTCCATTCCATATGTCCCGGATGCAACATACCGTATGCATGTATTTCTAACTCCATTTTTATCATTATAAATGTTTATAACATAAGTTAATAAAGATTTGTATATATATATTAGATAAAATTAATTAAATCTATATAATTAACTAGTCTATTCAATAGTTACGATATCAAGCTATAAATTCAGAAATTAACTTTCTCTATTGCAAGACTATGACGAGAGTACCTATTCATCTCCAAACTCCTATTTACAGCCCTCTTTTTGCATATGATAGCTTAAACTGTTACCCTTATTTTTGATAACGGATAATTTTCTTATATGATAGCTTATGCTTATGCTGAGTGGGGAAAGTTAAGAGCTGTAGCAATGCATAAACCTGGTTTAGAGGTATTATTCGGATTATTAGACCCCTCTTCGTTTTTATATGCTAGACCTTTTAATTGGAATAAAGCGAAAAGGGAACATGACGAGCTTAGGAGGGTTCTTAAAGAGGAAGGTATTAAGGTATTCAGACTTAAACATATATTAAAAAATAAGATTAAGCATGATAAAAAATTTAAAGAAAAAATAATTGAGAAAGTTGGATTTAATACTGATGATCTTGTACTGCTAGTTGAACTACTTTTACTTAAGCCTGTACTTAAATATAAACGTACTGACAACGGCTTACATCTAGAAGTTACATTAACAGATCCTTTATCGAATTTATATTTTATGAGGGACCAACAAATAACTACTAAGGATGGTATAATAATAGGTAGAATGGCAACACACCAAAGGGAGAAAGAGATCGAAATAATGAAATTGTTCTGGGAGGCGTTAGGTGTAAAGTATAAGGAGATAATTAAGGGAAAACTAGAGGGTGGGGATTTCTTCCCAATGGGAGACTTCGCATTAATCGGAATAGGAAATAGAAGTGATTTAGATGGTGCTAAAAATATTTTCGGTGTAGAGAATGAAGTTGGTGTAGTATATGAGAGTAGGGAGGAGTTCTTCCATTTAGACACGTTTTTTAATGTGGCTTCTTCAAATTTAGTAATTGGCGTTGAAGAGCTCATGAAGGAGAGTAGGGTAGAGGTTTACTACGACGGGAAAATGGTAAAGGTTACTAATCTATATAACTATATAACGAAAGAAAAAGGATTTAATATAATAAATGTAAGTATAGATGAAGCTAAAGCTTATGCAACAAATTTCCTAACAATAGATGATGGAAAAATAGTTGCCCCTAAGAATCCCGCTAATAAGAAGTTTAAAGGCGTTTATGAAGGAGTTTTTCCAAGCCTTATTTTAGGTAGGGAAGATTTCTTTTCAAGAATGATGATATGTTTCGACAAGAACGCTAAATTGATTATAAAGGCGGATAATTCTTAACTAATACTTCTATAATTTCCCTTATTCTTGTGACTATATATTTCCTATCATCGGTTAAATAAATTAACCTCATTCTAGGAAATGTGGTTTCGCTTTCCTCTCTTATTAACTTATATTTCTGAAGCTATTCCGAAATCCTCAGTGCAGGAGTATTATTGACCTCGGCTAAATCTGTTAATTCCCTCTATCCTTACACCAATTGCTTAAGAGGCTGAGCGATTAATTAAATGCGACTCAAATCGGATTGAGGCCAGACCATTTCCGCGTAACCTTAATCAATCCTTCTCTCCAGCTATCCTAGGGAAGATATTACTCCTGAGAAAAAGAGTGAGGTGTAAAAGTCTTTGGTTAGTATAGTACTTAACAGTGTAAGTAATCCAGTAGAAAACAGAAAATGTGTTAAATTAACGGTGTGAAAAACCCGTTAGACGTAAATTTTAGTAAATTCTTACGTCAGATATTTTATCCTACATATACGTTAAATAAAAAATCGAGAGACGTTAAATTCTAGGGTTTTTCCTTACTTTATACCGACAAAAGTTACGTTAAAAGTACGTAGGTGCCGCCACGGGGATTTGAACCCCGGACAACCGGATGTTTAAGACGTTAAATTGACCGTTTCAATTTAACGCGATTTGTTAAAGGCATAACAATATACGTTATTTTATTATTGCAATAAATATCTGATTACTTCATCTACTGCGCATAAGACGTTAAAGCGTTAAACTCCCCAGTTTACCAATAGTCTCGTTCTTGCTTTAATAACGATATATAGATTCTCGTGGCAAAACCCAACATGATGAACCCAAGAATTAACAACATGTTAGAAATGACGTTGCCAATAATATTTGAGAAAAGCCCTGCATTATTAATGTTAGCGTATATAAATATGGTGGTTCCTATTATTAACCCTATTATATAAAATAGCGCGTCTAGCCAATTAATTAAAGGCCTAATATAAGCAAAAATTAGTATTAAAGCTAGAGGTGTAACAACCAAAATAAGACTTAACATTGTAAACTGTGCTGTATATTGTGAATGAGGAGTTAATTGTTGTGATGCTCTATTAATGACTATGATTGATAAATATAGATACTCGATTAATAGATCAAGTAACGGCTCTCCTAATCCTTCCATAAATGATTTAAAATATTTGCTTTCGTTATTTTAGCTCATATCATCTCCTCCTTATACTTAAGACAGTACATCCTCTCCTTTCCGGCCCTACTTTTATGCCATTTCCTTTCTATTATCCCCTTCTTAGCTAACCTGGTCAGATAAACTAACAGTTCCTTTTTGTCTACTCCAGTTTTCTCATGTAAATATTCCAAACTGCAACAGCTCCCTGGGGCTTTAGCCATAGCCATTAAAATTAATTGTGTAATGGTAAACCTTGACTTATGTTTCTCTATTTTAACTTCCATAAAATTGTATTGAGAAATTTCCCTTAATAAACCTTAACTAGGGTTAACAAAGTGTTACCTCCTTAGAAGAGGACTGAAAATGAGTTCCCTAACTGGGAATAGTAGGGTTAACAAAGTGTAGTATTTAGGGCCATTAATGTAAGAGCAAACTCTTACAAGCAAAAAATCGCGGATCCGTGTAGGATTAATGGTGGAATAATAGTATATAGTTGTTATAACTTATATTTATTATGGATATTGAGAATTTTTATACTACTTTATCTATACCATATAATGAAATAAAATGGCAAGAGGTCATACACGAAAAAATGCTTATCAAAGAATGCAAAGACAAAAGATTGCTTGGATTAAACAATCAATTTACAAGCAATATTTCAGGGCTAAGAATAAGAAGTAATAATGACATTGTTATGTTGATTTTCCTTCAGTAAACTGGGGAGTTTATTGAATTTTTCTAACGGGAATAGAAAGCCGGGATCCCATATATGCGCTTATACTGCTTACTTAACAATTTTTCAAAATTCAATGAGAGAATTCGATTAGCATATCGTTTTAATAACCTCTGTGAGAAGTTTATACATATGAGGAGCGGAAAAGACGGAGAATATTACTTCGT
>Ga0208006_100479_pt1 | contig 15072 bp, 19 predicted proteins | sample ECH_Bnyco_MetaG_FD_187131 | JGI IMG/M metagenome (GOLD analysis project Ga0208006, IMG submission 187131) | Hot spring microbial mat communities from Yellowstone National Park, Wyoming, USA - ECH_B nyco_MetaG (SPAdes) (version 2) | ecosystem: Environmental > Aquatic > Thermal springs > Hot...
GAACCGATGCGTGGACGACTGCCGCAGGGACCCCGCGATATGCCCTGGCGCCCCGGGGCCACGGAGCGCGGCGGGCTCCGCCCCGCCGAGCGCAGGCCCGCCGACATCGACATGGAGCCGGTCGAATGGGAATAGCCCCCTCCCTTTTTTCCAACCTCCGCAAGGCGGACGCCCTATGTGGAATCGATGCGGCGGAGGGGCGCCGCGAAATTAGCGGGGGGCTAAACGTGGCCGAGGCGGAGGAGGCGCCGAAAAAGTCGAACCAACGCCGTCACTATAAAGGGAAGAAAGGGGAATTATTCCGGGGAAAACACCAGATCACCAAAGTTCTCAGCGCCTTCATCTCGGCGTCCAAAAACGCGTATAGGCCGCGCCTCGCGAAGGGGTCGTCCTCATCCGCCAGCATTTTGGCCATCCATTATCTTATCCGCCTCGTTCAATATCTCCAGCGCTATTTTCCTTTTCTCCTTCCTCTTTCCCTCCATGCCCATAAGGCCCTCCGGCCGCAAGACGATCGGCGGCCTCGTACGCCGGAGGGGGACACGCCGGCGGGAGGCGCAAATGGAACCGAGGCGGCTAGGAGGGATGTACAAGTGGAACCGACACGCCGTGGGGGAGTCGGTGGCGAAGGCAAATATGGAACCAATGCGCCGAGCATACAAACGGCGGCAAAGGCAAATGGAACCAATACGCCGAACGTCCGGACGGCGTGACGGATCATCTTATGGAGGGACGCTATATATTACCATGGAGACGTGCTCCCGCCGGGCCCGAGGGGCAGGGCCCGGGTCGGCCGTTTCGCCGCTTGGGTTGGGGCCGGAGAGCCCCGCCCAAACGCTTATGCGCGTAGAGGAGGAGGGGGCGCGCCCCCAACCCGGCCGGCGCCCCAGCCCGGGGGGCCGTTGCGCCTCCCGGGCTCGAGAGCCCCCCTCGTCCGGCCGGAGTTGAAAGGGGGCGTTAGGCCAGTGACTTCAAGGTCCTCGAGATGTGCTCGTCGCATATCTTCCTGTATTTACAGTATATACACGCGATGGGGTTCTCGCCCTTGAGCCTTCTTTGGACCAATCTACAAATCTCCTTGACGTAATATTGGGGGAAGCAGTCGTCGCAGACGAAGATGTTGCCGCGTATATAGGCTATCCTTGCCGCATTGACGTCGCGCCCGCAGACGGCGCATCGGGGCATGAATATATTTTTGGAGGCTATTTTAAGGACGTGTCGTTCCGGCCCTATTCCCTGGAGGAGGGGGCCTTCCTGGTCAGACTGGCCAGAAGGGCCGTCGAGGAGTATCTGACGCGCGGAGCGATAATAGAGCCGCCGGCGGATACGCCCCAGAGGCTGTTGAGGGATCCCTACGGCGTCTTTACCACCATAGAGAAGCTCGCCGGCGGCAAGCTGGAGCTCAGGGGCTGCATCGGCTACCCCGAGGGCTATAGGAACGTGGCGTACGCCACCATATACAGCGCCATAGCCGCGTGCTGTCAAGACCCCCGATTCCCCGCAATGACCAGCGACGAGCTCGACGAGGCGGTGTTCGAGGTATCTGTGCTGAGCCCCTTGAGGCAGTTGCCCCAGAACCCCAAGGACTACCTAAAGGCCGTCGAGGTGGGCCGGCACGGAATAGTGGTGAGGAGGGGGTTCTACTCCGGGCTCCTCCTCCCCCAGGTGCCCGTGGAGGAGTGCTGGGACTCCGAGGACTTCCTCGCCAACGGATGCTTGAAGGCCTGGCTGCACGCCGACTGTTGGCTGGACGAGAGGACGAGGATCTACGTCTTCGAGGCGCAGTTGTTCAAGGAGAGGGCGCCGAGGGGCGAGGTATACGAGCGCGACCTCAAGGAGGAGCTTGCGGCCTGTCGGGCTCGTACCAGTAGGTGAGCTTCCCCACGATCCAGTCCCTCAAAACCCTCCTGGCCGCTTCGTCCACATTTACGCGGCCGCCCTTCATAAGGCGTCCGTACCTTCTGCCGATTAGCTCGAGGGCCTCCTCGGCCGAGGAGGCCGAGGCGAGGCCGTACGCCTCCAGCGCCTTCGGATTGAGTTTGAGCACCCGCTCTATCAACGCGACCGCGTAGGGCACCGCGTCGTCCACCCTGCCTGGATCCACCGCGCCGCGGATAACCGCCAGCGCCGGATCCTCCGCGCCCTCCGCCGCGAGGACCCCGGGGGTGTCTACCACCAACAGCCAGCTCTTGGCCCTCACGAGCTGTTCGCCCCTGGTCCAGCCCGGCTTCGGGCTCGTCGAGGCGACGTGTCTGCCCTTAAGGTAGTTTATTATCGTGGACTTCCCCACGTTGGGATATCCCACCACGGCGACCTTGACGGGGATCGAGGGCGCCAGCCTCTTTATGTAGGCCACCAGCTTCCTGGTGCCGAGTCTCTCCCTAGCGCTTAGGAACACGGACGGGACGCCTTGAGATTCGAGCCACCGCTTCCACTTGAGCCCGATCTCCAGCGGCACTAAGTCCGCCTTGTTTATAGCCGCCATGAGGCGTTTGCCCAAGGACCTCGCGAGCTTCTCCACGTCCGAGTTGCGCGTGGCCGCGGGATCCCTTGCGTCCAGCACCTCGACGACCACGTCGCTGTCCTCTACGACTCTCCTGACCCTTCTCCAGGCCTCAGCCACGCGACAACCACCCCAACGTGGTTTAAATGCCCTTTCCCGCACTCGCCGTATAGGTCCCTGTAGACGTAGAACCTGGCCAGCGGCCCGCGGCATCTGGCGCATTTGAGCTCCGCCTCCCCCAGTATCGAGTACCCCGCCGGCTCGTATCTTATCGAATATATATAAAGCGGCCTATCCCCCGACAGCGCCAGGAGGTAATACCCGCCGCCGTCCCCCGCGACTATATACCTTACGGCGTTCACTATGTCGTTGGAGCTGACGCCGGCGACTCTATCCGCTCTGGATCCCGCCTTGGCTCTGGCATCCACGCGGCTACCGGCACATAATTTTTAAGGAGGCGCCGCATGGGAGGCGTGTCCTCGCGCGTAAGCCCCTCGCGGCTGGAGCTGATCAACCAGAGGAGGAGGCTTCAGCTCTTTATAAGAATAAAGAGAACCTTGGAGGATGCTAGAAACAGCACCATACAGAGGATAAGGGCTCTTATAGCAGAGCTAGAGAGAGATAGGGCAGAGATAGCCACGAGGTTTTCGGGCATATCCGATCTCTTCAGGATGGCGGCCGCCAAGGAGGGCATAGACAGGCTGGACATGCTGGCCGAGGTGACCCCTAAGACCGCCAACGTCGCCGTGGTCAACAGGGGTCTCTACATGGGTCTGGAGGTTGAGAACTACGGGAAGTACCCCGTATACAGCCTGATGGCGGAGGCGCCGGAGCTGGACCTCGCTCTGGTGAAGATGCGCGAGCTGTTGCCCAGGCTCATCTCCTTCGCCGAGAAGGAGACCTTGTTCTACACCCTCCTGAACAAGGTCAGAGAGTATCAACGCATGATAAACGCCATCGATTACGTAATAGTGCCGAGGATCCAGGAGACCATCAGATACATAACTCTGGCGCTGGAGGAGCAGGAGAGGGAGGACTTCATAAGGCGGAAGATCATCACGTCGGCCCAGAGCTAGTCCGGGACTCAACAATTAAAAACCGGCCGCCAGAGGGGCCTCGATGTCGGTGAAGGGACTTGAGGCCCAAATAAAGGAGCTCATAGATAAAGAGATCGAGAGAATCCTCGGCGAAGCTAAGAGAGAGCTCGATGAATCTATCAGAGAAATAGACGCCCAGATAGAGAGACTAAGGCAATATTTAAAAGCACGGTAAAACACCATGGGCCATGGCGGCCAAATACGTGCTACCTCTCCTGTTGCTAGGCGCGATAGCGTTTGCACAGACTCAGTCCGGTTACCAGTACATAGGCGCCGGTCTTGCGGTGGGCCTGGCGGGTCTTGGCGCAGGCATCGGCGTGGGCATAGCCGGCGCGGCGGCCATATCGGCATACGTTGAAAAACCTCAGGAGCGCGTGTGGTACCTAATATTCGTTGCGCTGGCCGAGGCCATAGCTATATACGGCTTGCTGATAAGCTTTATACTCATCGGCACTAAATAAGCGTCAGAGGGGCAAAGTAACTGCGTCTTTTTTCCACAGACACGCCCTCGACCAGCATCGCGGCCGCCTTAATTATGAGCATGGCCTCGGCCCTGGCGTATTCTAGAGACGCCAGCAACGACCCCAGAGAGAACTCTGAGTTCTCCACTATGGAGGCGTCGGCGAACTTCCTCATTACCGCAGGGTAGGCGTTGTCGAGGACGATTGAGAGGTTCTCGAACGTAGGCTCCTCGGAGGCTATGGAGGCAACCACATGGCCCCACGGCTTTATCCCAGATATAAGGTCTAGGGCCTTCGCGATCTCCCCGCGGGCCGTGGCGTCGAAGATCCCTCTGGCCGCTCCCGAGGACGCGCCGACAGTAAGCGACGCGATCTCCTCGGGGGAGAGGCCCCATACCTTGGCCCTCACGGCAAGCACCACATCAAAATATGTAGTTAATGTATTCACCAGTTTATATATAGATTTATCTTTGAATTTTTTTAAAGATTTTGTGTAGACCATTATCCACTGTCTATCTATAAATATAGTAAATTTATCGTAGCCGAATTTCTGCATAAGCTCAAACGCCCCGGCCGCCGGATGGCCCAAAGCCCTAAGCCTCTCCCCCACCTCCTCGACGCTTCTAGCCCCGAGGAGCGAAGTGATTATATAACGCCGGCGGGTAAAGTCCAGCGGTTCCGTAACTACAAAATCCTCCGGATTTTTGCCCGATCTTATCGCGGTTATTATATATTCGATATTTTCGTACTCGAAACGCCTGAGGTGCAACCTGACGATCTCCCTGCCCTCCTCGGTCATGCCCAGATATAGCTCCTTTACATTATCCATATAGGTTTTAATAACTTGATCTCTTAAGTCTTTTAATGTTTCTTGCGTTAATTTATCTATAGATACTTGATATTGAGTAGTTCTCAAAACGTTTAGATATTCATCGGAAGAGCCGGCGTACGCGAGCGCTATGGCCCTATCCTTCGGGAGAGATTTAACCCGGAGACCTCTGACTCTGGGGCCCAGGCTGGGTCTCCTCAATATGGAGCTCATAAACCTAGTTGTCTTAGGACGGCCTCGAGCACCTCCTGTCTCTTCTGGCCGAAGGATTTCAGCAGGGCATCCCTCCGCTTCTCCGCCTCCTGCAGAATGCGCGACGCCTCCTCTCTCGCCTCCTGCAGGGCGCTCTCCCTATAGCTCTCCGTCGTCTTCTTCACTATGGAGTCAACTACTGCGTTCAACTGATTCGAATATTTATCTATGATCATATTTGCATTATTCTGAACTTTTTGTTTAATTTGTTCAGTTTCTTTTATTACACGATCTATCTCTTCTAGGCTTTTTAAAATTTCGTCAAGCTTCAGCATCGGCATAGGCCGCTCTCGTTGTTTATATCTATTTCCTTCCTCTAGTTCTGTGATGAGCTCAGGACTGGCCTAAATGTGAAGAGACCCTTCTCGCCGCTGATTCGGTGCGCGGACTTATCATCATGTTCAGGCCGTCCCCACGCAGTCCTCACAAGCCTAGTTAAGGAGACGGTATTTGTACATTCTTGCAAGTCGGCCTCGGACCATCCGGGGAAACTCCCCGGCAGTCGCACCAGAGGCCTACGCGTGTTTCCTCCTGGCAGAATCCGTAGGGCATCGGCCGTCTATTGCCTAAGGCATAGGCCTCCATCTCCCTCAGCCTCGGCCCCAAGCCCGGTATTGCATGCCGATCAAAAACTGCCGGTAAGAATATGGGACATATACAATATAGGAAATCTATAGTAATATATCCTTTAACTTAATATAAATATTAATATATAAACTTTAACATTATTCAAACACATTTATGTAGCTTCTCAGCAACTCCTAATCCCCCTACCCCAGGCCCTCGACAACGCCTCTTGAAGCTTGGTGAAGTCGGAGTAAACCATGGGCACCCTATACGTCATCCCATTATAATTAACAACTAGGAAGTACTCAATACCCTGGCCATACGGCCCAAACGCCGTAGCGCCGCTGATGCAAATGCTGTCCAGGGCATCGTCCCTCGGTATGAACGTGACACTCCCATCCCTATCCGTGATGGTGAAGCCATCATAGGTGAGGACGATTTCCCTCACTTCACTGCCGAACAACCATTTGAGCGTGCTACGCGTCATGAGCGCGACGACGCCCACGACCGCAACGACAACGACGGTGATGATTAAAGTAGCCAAGCCACCAACCCAGTGGAGGATCCAGGCGATGGTGCCTATGATGGCGGACAACACAAGGGCGAAGAAGAATAGGCCAACTACGGCACCGCCCAACCCGATGCTGTACAGGATGCCGTACTTCCTCGCACCCCACCTCCAGAGCACACCCTCACTTGAGGTCGTCTCGGGAGCCATGGGCGTGGTCGTCGCCCCAGGCCCAAACCTGGCCCTCGGGCACTCGGGCGGTGCCCAACCCCAGTAGGTGTTTAATGCATTGACTAACGCATCATACTGCCCCTGGCTCAGTGGGATTGTGTAATCAACCAACCCGTGGGAGATGCGCAACTCCAGGCCCACGGGTGACCTCCTGATACAAACCACGCCGCCGCCAACAACCGCATCCCTCGGCACGTAAAACCTCCTTCGGCCTCCGACGGCCAGCCCGTCCTCCGTGAACCTGACCTCGAACGGCCTCGAAAACCCACGATCTATTACGAGGGCCGCCGCGATGAGGGGCGCGAGGAATATCGCCATGCCCAACGCGTTGTTGAGCCTGTACTGGGGCGGGCTCGTGAGGGCGACGAGCAGGAGGAGGAGCGCGAGGAATGCAATGAAGCCGTAGGCGAGCGCCTTGCCGGCGATGGAGCCCCCCACCCTGAAGCTCCAGATCGTCTCGCTCATGGGCTCACCTCAACGCCTAAGTTCCTCAACATGTCGATGGCATCTGAAATGCCGATTGGCGTGAAGTTGTATGTGAGGATGGAGGTAGCACCCACGCCGGTGATCCAGACCCTATTGACCTTGTACGCCTCATTGTCGATTATGAAGACCCCTATCTCGCCGTTCTCGTCATAGAGTAGGTCATTACTAACGCGGGTTGGGTTTAGACTGTTAAGCGCCTCGCTAGCCAGTGCAATACTCCTGGCAAAGTAGGTTAGGAAGCCGATGCCTAGCGCGAGGGGGACAAGCCCTACTAACCAACCAACCCACATTGGGACGTACCAAGTCCCTCTTGTGAAGAGTATTATTGAGATAACCAGTACGCCGAATAGGGCTACTCCGGTGAAGAGGACTAAGGCAGCCTTCATCCACCTCAGTATTGGGTTGCCGGACGTCGTTATGATGACGGCGTTCACGCCCCTGTCCCTAGCCCTCGCAATTTCAATTACGAATTTGGGGTCGAAAACAGGCGAGGCGGCGACAATCCTCTCGCCTGCGTTCCTCACTTTGTCCCTGAGCGCGTCCCAGTACGTGGCCTGTGGGCGCGCCCTAGCAACGGGCATAATTCTATATTATTAATTTAAGTTTTATATTTTTATCTCTTAATCAAAATTAAAAAGAATACTATTTGTTTTAATTCTATGGTATTTTGTTTATTTTTATTTATATATTATTATCACTTTTGTTTGTTATTATTACTGTGGCTATGTATGGACCCAGCGGCGTTTCTATGAAGTAATCAACGGGGCTGTGGGCTACGCCACAGCTAGGGCCGACATCCCCGACTTCAAGGAGGCGAACTTGGGAGGGTTCTCCGCGTTGGTGGAGGCTCTGACGGGAAGAGGTCAGGGGTGCGCCGTATGGACAGCAGAATTCTGTGGAGAGCGTCTGGAGGGCTTCATGCGCCACGCCGAGCCCGCGGACGCTGTAGCGAGGCGACTCGGGGAGACTCGCCGCCGGTAAGCCCACGGCCCTCGCGACCGAGAGCAACCTTCCAGAGGTCGCGGCCTCAGCCGCCCCCGCGCGGTCCCCACAGGCTTGATTAATGTTATTTATTAAGTGGAGACAGTTATATTATGTTCCTGCAAGTCGGCCTCATACTGGCGGCCGTGGTTGCCTTCATAGTGCTGATAATAGTCATCTCGTTGCTCGCGTCGGCCATCAGGGTTATTCCCGAATACCAGAGGGCGGTGAGGTTCAGGCTCGGGAGGATCACGGGGCTTCTGGGGCCCGGCCTCGTCTTCATAGTGCCTATCATAGATACCATCGTGCGTTACGATCTGCGCATAGAGGTGGTCGACGTGCCTCAACAAAAGGCCTTGACTAAAGACAACGTAGAGGTCACCATCGACGCCGCGGTATACCTGAGGGTGGTGGATCCGCTCAAGGTCGCGGTCACCGTGAAGAACCACGTCCCCGCCGTGGCCACGTTCGCCGCGGCTACGTTGAGGGATGTGGTGGGCATGGTGGACCTCGATACCCTCTTGTCCCATAGGGAGGAGATAGCCAAGAAGATAGCGGATATCGTCGACGAACACGTCACGCCGTGGGGCGTCAAGGTGACCGGCGTGGCGATACGCGACATAAGGCTGCCCGAGACCTTGGTGAGAGCCATGGCGTCTCAAGCCGAGGCCGAGAGGCTACGTAGGGCCAAGATCACCATAGCCTCCGCCGAGTACGAGGCCAGCAAGATATACCTCGAGGCCGCCGAGACTTACGCCAAAAATACCGTGGCAGTACAGTTGAGACAGATAGATGCCCTTCTGGAGATGGCTAGGGAACACAACTTGATAATAGTCACGCCGTCATCTCTGGAGTTCGTCGCGTTGCCCCTAGCCCTCTCGAAGGCGGCACAGCAACAGGCGGCGCAACAGCAGGGAGGCCCTCAACAGGGCCAAAGCAGTGGATGAGGGGGGAGGCCCTACTCTTGCTGTTTTTGTTTCTGACGTCCCAACTGGCCCTAGCCCAGCAGATATATTACGTCAGGGAGGTTTACGTAGTCTCCGTGGATAACACCATTGGGCCGTATACAGCGTCGCAACTGTCGAGAGCCATAAGCGCGGCGGAGCAGAGCTCGGGCGCCGTGTTGGTGTTGTTGAATACGCCGGGGGGACTCGCCGACTCCACGCTCAGCGCCATGCAGATGATAGGCGCCTCGTCTGCGCCGGTCATAGGCTTCGTCTATCCCGACTACGGCTATGCCTGGTCCGGCGGCACCTACCTGCTCCTCTCCACGCATATAGCGGCCATGGCCCCCCATACGGTCATAGGGTCTTGCCAGCCCATACAGGGCACGACTCCCATAAACGAGTCCAAGGTCCTCAACGCGCTGGCCAGCTATCTGGCGACCATCATGGCGTCTTACGGCAGAAACTCCACCTACGCCTACCTCTGCGTCGAACATAATCTCAACCTAAACTCCGAGGAGGCGCTGCGGTATCACGTAGTAAACTTCGTGGCCGACGGCATAGGGCAACTTCTGGAAGATGTGAACGGGTCCTCCATAGTCCTCGACGGACGTAGGACCATCGTAATAGTTCAGAGCCCTACGCTTGTCAGAATCGAGCCGACTTTCGGCGAGATGCTCCAGGCGTGGCTCATGGATCCACTTGTGGAGAGCGTACTGTCTCTACTGGCCCTTCTGGTGGTCATCGTGGCCATCGCGTCGGGCCATCCCCTGGCCGCCGGCCTCGGCGTCGTGTTGTTCCTGCTGTCCGTACTGCCCTACGTATCCACCGGCTGGATCTGGGCCATCTTGTTCGCCATGGGGGTTGCCCTGCTGTTCGCAGGCATGTTCTCCGGCGGCTATACGCACGGAATCCTCGAGGGGACGGGCGCCGTCTTGGTCATATTGGGCTTCCTGAGCCTCTTCCCGCCGTTTCAGCTGCAGAGACAGCCCGTGGTGATAGCGGACTACTGGCCCCTCGTGGGCTCCGCGATAGCGCTGTCGGCGGTTCTGGCCGGCGTGGTGGCCTTCATCGCGTGGAAAGCCGTGGCTGTACACCTGCGGCGGCCCGTATCGGAGCAGATGCTCACCCTGAGGGGCCTTGAGGGCGTGGCCGTGGACGACATAGGCCCGGACAGACCGGGCTACGTCGTGGTGCTCGGCGAGTACTGGAAGGCCGTGTCCAGGGTCGGCGTGAAGAGGGGTTGCAGAGTCCGCGTTGTGGAGGCAGGGACCCCTATAGTGGTGGAGCCCGTTGAGGCTTGCGGCGGCTAGATCCCCAGGCGCCTCTGAATATCGTGTCCGACGCGGATATATGCGGGGCGGATCTGGCCCTACGTGTTCGTCTACGTGATGATGGCGTACGGCTCGGCCTTGATAGTGCTGGGGCTGGTGAGCGGGGAGGACTCGCTCGCCCTCTTCGGGCTCGCCCTGCTTCTTCTGTCGAATCTACACGCCATAGCCTCCCTCCTGAGAAGGAGGACGAGGCATAGAATAGACGAGGAGCTGAGGTCAGCCTCTTGAGCCTCTTCACGGATCGTCAGACCCTTAGTTCATCACCGGATGAATCCCTATAGATAGCTTAGAAAGTCTTCGAGAAATTTAACGGTGAGGTAGTCCAGGTAGGCGTCTCCTATAGCCACCAGCCTTTTATCGCCTTTCCTTATGATATAAATATATTTATCTTTAATCTTTAACTGGGCTTCATCTAAATCTAGATCTAGATACTGCTTTATATCATCAGATTCAGGTAAAGTCCCATATTCATCTTGACCTATTTTGACATAATGAAACCCCAGGAGTTGCGCCAGCTCGGCCGCGTTCGACGGGATGTAGCCCACCCGGCCGTAGGGCGGGATGAACTTATCCAGCCTGTCCCTGATGTAGGCCAGCTGGCCCAATATCTCCTGCTCGCCCGGCGTGTAGACCCTCAGAGGCTGTTGCTGTTGCGGCGGCCTTCTATTCAGCACGAATATGGCGGCTACGAGCGCCGCCACCAAGGCCACTACGGCCACCGGTAGCAATATTTGTAAAAGCACGTGCAGAGCTTCGGAGGGATAATTTAAAGTATTCGGCCAAAAATGCGCCGGGCCGAGCTACGTTGTCGGGATGGCCGTATTGCTGAGGCGCTCAGCTTTAAAAACCTCCGCCAGCTAGACGCTGGTGAGGCTGTTGTTCGTAGGGATAGCGCTGGCGGTCCTTCTGGCGGTTCCGCGCGTGGGGTTCATCGTATATGCCGTCGGCCCCGCCCCGAGCTTCCAAGCCGAGGGGTCGTATATCTCGGTCGGCTCCAATAAGTACTACATATTTTCGGCGCCGAGAGTAGACAGCTGGGTCATCCTGGCGCTCGCCGTCGCCGTCGCGGGCTACTACGAAGTTAGGAAGGGCGTCAGGCCGAGGGGCAGCGCCATCTCCGTGGCGGTCTTGTCCGCCGTGCTCGCGGCGCCCCTGCCCCTAATATTCTCCGAACAGAGCGGCCTAACTATCGTCGCGATCTCCAACGCCTACTCTTCGACAGGACCTGTGTTATTCCTGGCCGCGACGGCCTTGGAGCTCGCCGAGCACTACATGCTGCCGCGTAGAAGCACGCGGATCTTGGCGACGCCGGACGTCGCCCTCGAGAAGACCGAGAAGGCGTGACCCGTTGTTTCTTCTGCCTGCGGAACTTCGATAGGCTCTACGTGGCGAAGCTCAAGGCGGAGCTCCACATGGATCTATACGTCTACGTCTGCGAGGAGTGCCTACGTCAACACGCGGATCTGGTCGCCCAGATAGTCGAGGTTTCTCAGGAGATCGGCAAGAAGGGATATGGAAAGCACGGGCACGCCCTCAACAACGGCGTTGACGGAACTAAGCGTAACTACCACAGGAAGCACTCTAGGCGCTAGCGGCCTCAGCTTGTCGAGACACCTGGCGGTCTTCTCCAGATGGCTCCTGGCCACGGCGGCCCACTTGCCTCCGCCGTATTTCCAATGTTTCGCCTCGACGACTAGGACGTGTCCGCGGGACCACGCAACCACGTCGAACTCGGCCCCGCGGCCTCCGCACTCCATCCTGACACCCCTCCGGACGGAGTAGCCCCATCCCTCGAGGATGTACACAATCACCTCCTCGAAGTCGCTCCAGCTGAGCGAGCGCGACAGCTTGGCCAGATCTAGCGTCGCCCCGCTCTGCAACGCCTTGAATATCAGGTAGGGCCTCGGCGCCAGCAACCCGCCTCTATAGAGCCCCGCCTCCTCGAGGCACCGCCTCTCGTCGTCGTCCAGAGGCGCTCCCTCCACGGCGTCCTCCACAGCCCTGCGGAGACACACGTAGGTCCGGCGCCATGTATTAATATAGTAGCGGCGCCGGCTACGACGTCGGCTCGTACAGCTGTTTAGGACGGCCGTAGAGCAGATACGACGGCTTCTGGGCGTATATGGCCCCGGCTATTATGGCTATGTTGGGTATGCAGAACACCTCGAAGCACGGGCTGGGGCCGCCCGCCATCTGATCCACAGTGGGCAATTTGACATGTCTAAGCCTATTCACCTCGTCGCTCGTCACCCTCACCTCGACCCTCGACTTGTTGAGCCTGTCCACAGCCCTCATCAGATCGGACAGCTTTAGGCCGCTACATGGGCATATGATCTGGTCGCCGTCTATCTCGTCCAGGTCGTTGGGCCAGAAGTAGGGCCAGCCGGGCGCGTCTATCACGTTGGGCTCCACGTAGAGATCGCTGTAGTCGGTCCCTCTGCTTAGCCTCAGATCGAGGTTGTAGAGCCAGTTGGCCTCGAGAGCTATCTTGGCCCTGAACTCCTCCAGGGCCTTGGCGGCCCTATCGGCGTCCTCCAAGCCCTCCTTAGACGCTATGTATGATGCCAGCAGTCTGCCGTGCGCCTCCTCAAGATGGGCGTAGATCGCGCCGTAGAGCTCGCCGACTGTGTATATATTGGTGCCCCCCGCCGACTTGCCCCTCTCGTCCAGCCTCAGCACCTCGCCGAAGCCGTTGCGCCTAGGCACTAAGGAGTTGAGCTCGAAGGAGTAGAACACCTTGAGGCCCAGCCTCAGAGGGGCGTAGAGATTGGCCGTCCTGACCGCCGACACTACGGCGTCTGCCTCGATCCGCCTAGTCTCGACCCCCCTCTTGCCCATGTACGCCTTCAGCTCGACGACGCCGTCTCTATATCTCCTAATGGTCGCGGAGTGCACCACCTCTATCCCCAGTTTCTCCAGGGCGCTCCTCACGCCTTGGTAGTACTTAACGTCGCGCAGGTAGGCCGAGTTGTCGGCCACCGCCACCTGATTGCCCCTACGCGCCAGAGCCATCGCCGTTCTGAGGCCCCACTCGGTGGTCCCCCACACCAGGAGCTTCCTGCCGTTTATCCCGGAGGCGAGCGCCTCCGAGGCGAGGAGCACCTGCCGCGAGCCGGGCATCGGCGTGTACATCTCCACGCCGCCCGTGCTGAGCACGAGATGTCTATATCTGGGCTTGACGCAACGGCCGCCTGAGATCAGGACCTCGCCGTCGAAGATCCCCCTGTTTACCTCCACTGCGTATTTGTCTATATATTCGCGGGCCGGGGCGCCCGAGATCGTCGGCTCTCCGTCGAGGGCGTTATGGCCGCCCTTAGGGCCTTCGCTGTAGACGGCCACCTTGAGCCCATATCTGCTGAGCTCTTGGGCGGCCGCTAGGCCGCCTATGCCGGCTCCCACCACCATCACGTCGTAGTCCTCCTCCGCGCAGGGGCCCGGCCTTTTGACCTCGCCGCATACCCACGAGCTACAGATCATGCCGGGGGGTTGCCGGCGTATTAAATATATTCTCCAGCCCTACGTCAGCCAGCCTCCTCAAGCCAACGCCTAAACTCCGCCAAGCTGCTGAAGTTGAGGTCTCCCCGAACCTTATCGCCGATAACCACGGTGAGTATGCCCAGAGCTCTGGCGCCTAGATCCACGTCGTCGTCGCCGACCATGACGGCCTCCTCGGGCCTCACGCCGAGCCGCTTGAGGGCGATTCTGAACATAGCCCTATGGGGCTTGCGGTATCTAACCACGTCGGACGTGACCAAGACGTCCACGGACGCGCCTACCCTCCTCAGGAACTCCTCCACGTAGCACCTACAGGTTATGTTCGATATTATCGCCGTCTTGAACCTGGAGCTGGCCCACATCAGAAACTCTGGCGAGCGGTCCACGGGCACCAGGTGGTTCAACATGGCGTTTACCAGAACGGCGCGGACGCTACGCCAGTCGCCCCCCGCCAGCGCCGTTATCAAGGCGGCTTGGCCGTCCACAGTTATTTCGGCTAGAGAGGCCTCCCTCACGGCGTTAGCCAGCCTCCTGGCCTCCATGAAATACTCCAGCGACTTGTCGCTGCTCACGCCGAGGACCGACGAGAGCCCGGCGGCCACGTCTTCTAGATAGGACCTCTCGTCGTCTACCTCGGCCAAAGTCCCGAAGAAGTCGATGAGGAGGGCCCTAACGCGGGCGTTCATGCAGCTTCGAGGGCCACCAGTTATACTTAGCGAGCAGGTTCATTATAGCCGGGACCAGCAAAGGCCTCACCACGTAGGCGTCGAATATCGCCGAAAACGCCACTGTGGCTCCGATCTGCTGCAAGACCGTCAGCTGCGACTGGGCTATCGAGAGGAAGGCCAAGGCAAGGATCAAAGCCGCCCCCGTGACTATGGGGCCCGTTGTCACTATGGCCGTCCTAATCGCCGACCTATCGTCGAGACCTCTCTCGACATCCTCCCTGATCCTAGTGACTATAAACACGTCGTAGTCGGTCCCGATGGCCACCAGAAGGGTCGTGAGGACTACGGGCTGTAGCCAATACGTCAGCTGGCCGCCCGCGATCTGGAACACGGCTACGTTGAGCGCAAGGCCCCACACCATCGACATGAGCACCGTGGCGACCAGCCTCAGCGGAGTCAAGAGACTACGGAGCGCCGCCATTAGGGCCAATATAACAGCTGACAGAATTATATATAGCTGGAAGTGCCAAAAATATAAGTAGATATACGTGTAATAAACATGTTTCCAACCGGCGTCGCCGCCTATGTATAGGAGGCCGTATTTCCTCAGCTCGGTCAAATTATTATAGATATATAATAATTCATCTGAAGTACTAGTTAGAGATAATTTTAACGATATGATATAGTAATTATCCCTTTTAAATATAGTATAATTT
>Ga0208006_100489_pt1 | contig 14906 bp, 14 predicted proteins | sample ECH_Bnyco_MetaG_FD_187131 | JGI IMG/M metagenome (GOLD analysis project Ga0208006, IMG submission 187131) | Hot spring microbial mat communities from Yellowstone National Park, Wyoming, USA - ECH_B nyco_MetaG (SPAdes) (version 2) | ecosystem: Environmental > Aquatic > Thermal springs > Hot...
GACTGAAGGAGGGAAGTATAGGATACCTTACAGCGAGATAAAGAAGTACTTAGAGAAGAGGGAAGAGACGAGGGCTGTAATTTATGCAAGGGTGTCCTCGGCTGACCAGAGAGAAGACTTGGAGAGGCAAATAAACTACCTAACAAATTACGCAACGGCAAAGGGTTACAAGGTAGTTGAAGTTCTGAAAGATATAGCTAGTGGGTTGAACACGCAAAGGAAAGGATTACTGAAGCTATTCAAACTGGTTGAGGGAAGGAGTGTAGACGTCGTATTAATAACATACAAAGACAGACTTACAAGATTTGGATTTGAGTACATTGAAGAGTTCTTCTCAACCATGGGAGTTAAGATTGAAGTAGTTTTCGGTGAGGAGCCCAAAGATGACGCACAAGAGCTAGTTGAGGACTTAATTTCCATCATAACCTCATTCGCAGGGAAAATTTACGGAATGAGGAGTCACAAGAAGACAGTCCTGGTTCAAGGCGTAAAAAAGTTGATAGGTGAGTTAAGTGGAGAGGACAGTGAAGTTAAGGGTTAAGGTTGATTATAAAACTTACTCAGCACTTAAGGAAGTTGAGGAGGAGTACAGAGAGGTTCTAGAGGACGCAATAAATTATGGGCTGTCAAACAAGACTACCTCCTTCACTAGAATTAAAGCTGGGATTTACAAGACTGAGAGGGAGAAGCACAAGGACTTACCCTCCCATTATATTTACACAGCTTGTGAGGACGCAAGCGAGAGATTAGACAGTTTTGAGAAGTTGAAGAGGAGGGGTAGGGCTTACACTGAGAAACCGTCTGTGAGGAGAGTTACTATTCACCTGGATGATCACTTATGGAAGTTCAGCCTCGATAAAATCTCAATTTCATCAAAGAGGAGTAGGGTTTTCATTTCCCCAATCTTCCCTAAGATCTTCTGGAGATATTATAACAAGGGCTGGTTAATTGCTAGTGAGGCTAGGTTTAGGCTGATGAAGGGAAATGTTGTAGAGTTCTACGTCATTTTTAAGAGAGATGAGCCTAAACCTTATGAGCCTAAAGCGTTTATTCCCGTCGACCTTAACGAGGATTCGGTCTCTGTATTAGTTGATGGAAAACCGATGCTTTTAGAGACTAACACTAAGAAAATTACTCTGGGCTATGAGTATAGGAGGAAGGCAATAACTACTGGTAGGTCAACTAAGGATAGGGAAGTGAGGGGGAAGTTAAAGAGGCTGAGGGAGAGGAATAAGAAAGTAGACATTAGGAGGAAATTAGCCAAGCTGATCGTCAAAGAGGCTTTTGAAAGTAGGAGTGCCATAGTCTTAGAGGACTTGCCTAGGAGAGCTCCAGAGCATATGATAAAGGACGTGAAGGATAAACAGCTTAGGTTGAGGATTTATAGAGCAGCATTTTCCTCAATGAAGAACGCTATTATTGAGAAGGCTAGGGAGTTTGGTGTCCCCGTGGTCTTAGTTAATCCGTCTCACACTTCCACTGTTTGCCCAGTTCATGGAACTAAGATCGTTTACCAACCCGATGGGGGCGATGCCCCAAGGGTTGGTGTTTGTGAGAAGGGGAAGGAAAAGTGGCATAGGGATGTAGTTGCACTGTACAACTTAGCGAGGAGAGCTGGAGATGTGAGCCAAATGCCGTTGGGCTCGAGTCCCATGACCCACCTGTGGTTGAGGGCTAAGTCTCTACACTCTATCATGAATTATCATAAAATGATTGAAATGAAAGTGTAGGGACAAACGGGACCATACCTATACCATTCCTTATAGCGTCTCTTGGGTTCCTAATCTCAACTTCCTTTCCCATAATGAATATCTTGCCTTTATCTTTGTTTGCTATCCCATAAATTACCTTCATTAAAGTAGTTTTTCCTGCGCCATTTTCCCCCAGGAGACCATGAATTTCACCTTGCATGACATCTAAATCCACATTAACAAGCGCCTTAACTCCATTGCTATAAGTCTTGTATATCCCTTGAAGCTTTAGTATTTCCTGAGCCAAGGGCAGACCCCTTAAGCGTTAGTTAGTACTCCGTATTGCCTTGCAAAAGTTAAGAACTGGTCTCTACTCTGTGGATATGGAATGCTAACCTTTCCCTGGAGGATTAACTGTTCTAATACAGATACATAGTTCTTTAGGATTGACTGGTAATAAGGAGAGTTGTAAATGCTATTTACTTCAGATATTATGACATTCATCTGGGTTTGATTGAACTTATTTGCAGCTAAACCCAAAGTCAACGTTTCATTTAGAGTCTCTGGGTTAGGGAGGCCTACTAGACCGTTCTTCAAATCACCTAAGATTACTCCTCCCTTGAATGTACCGTTTAGAACTTGCTGTATAAGGAAAACAACGGTTAAGTCCACCCTCTTTAAGGGGCCTGTTAGAGTATACAATGGAAGTATCCACCTTTGATCAGAGTCAACTCCCAAAACGTAAACTGGATTACTCGGATTGTTTGAATCGTATTGCTTGACGTAGTCAAACACTCCGAGTCCTGTTCCACCTGCCCAAGCGGCTATAACGTCATATCCATTTGTAACCATAGTTTGAGTTGCAGTAGTGCCTTGAGATGGATCACTAAAACTTGTAGTGAAGTAAGCGTTTATTGTTATGTTCTTGTGTTTTCCAGAATAGTTCTCATACCAGTTGACACCGTAAACGAAGCCAGCCACAAATCCATATAGAACTGGGACACTAGGTCCTAAAACTATCCCAACTTTACCTGTCTTATCGTAAGCTGCAGCTATAACCCCTGCCAAGGCGCTACTCTCGTTTGCAGCGTAGTAAACTGCCTCTATATTTGGTTCAGGTTTAGAGGGAATAGCATCTATTATTGCAAACTTTTGATTTGGATATTGAGATGCAACTTGGCTTATTACATCTGCAAACTCAAAGCCGACAGTTATTATTAAATCGTATGTTCCGCTCTGTGCTTGCCCTTGAAGTATTGAATATAATTGAGATGTATCTGGAGTAGAAACGAACTTCACGTTGACTCCAAACTCCTTCTGAGCTTCTGAAGCACCTAGTGCTGCTAGGTCAATGAAGCCTAGATCTCCCCTAACTCCTGCAGCGTCTACAACGAAGTTATGTGTTTGGGTTATAGTGGAAGGGTTGCTACTAGTATTACCTTTCCCCGAAGTGGGGTTCATGCTTACGAAGTAAGCCCCTAAGCCCACGCCTGCAATTATGACGACTAATATTATTAGAATTAAAGCATTTCTTGCAATTCCACGGATTAATTTTTCGTTTTAAAACGTTTAAATCCCATTTACCCTCTCCTTATAACTCAAAGTTAAGCTTTTATTTCTTAGCATTTCTCATTAATACATGAGGGAAAAAGTAATACTTGATTTGGATGTAGGGGTAGATGACGCGTTAGCCTTGTTGTTAGCCCTAAATTCACCAGAAATAGAAGTGTTAGGAGTTACAACAGTTTCAGGAAATGTAGATGTTGAGAAGACAAGCAAGAATGCCCTGAAAATCCTTGAACAAGCTAAGTGTAAGGAGATCCCAGTCTATAAAGGGAGTAGAAAACCACTGTTAAGGGAATTGGTCACAGCAGAGGAATATCATGGCCTAGACGGCCTTGGAGATTCAGGTTTACCTGAACCTAAATTAAGGGTAAGAGAGAAGAGGGCAGTGGAATACATAATTGAGGAAGTAATGGAAAATAAAGGAGTAAGCATAGTTGCTACTGCACCCCTAACAAACGTAGCCCTCTCATTACTTGTAGAACCTGAATTGGCTAAGAAGATTAATAGAATAATATTAATGGGTGGGGCATTTAAGTTAACACCTTATGGAATAGGTAATGTTACGCCAGTTGCCGAATTCAATATATATGTTGACCCAGAGGCTGCTGAAGTTGTATTCAATTCTGGAGCTAAAATTACTGCAATAGGACTTGACGTAACTACCAAACCTGACGCCATTGTGAGGGAAGATATATATAATACCTTTTCATCCTATTCACATGACGGCTCAAAGCTATTCAAGAGAATTACGGAGAAGTTATTTGGTAAACATAAAAGGATAGAGCTTCATGATCCAATGGCCGTTATGTATTCACTTAAACCCCAGCTCTATAGAGTGGAGAAATATAAGGTAGATGTGGAGACCACAAGTGAGCTAACAAGGGGGGAGACCATTGTTAACAAGGAACTCAAGGGAGATATTGAGGTTGCAGTTAATGTTAATGGAGAGGAGTTCCTAAAGGAGTTCGAGGAAAGGGTAATAAAGGTAGACTACCCACTAGAAATTTGTAAGGGATAAATTTTCACTTTTATCCACAAGGTTTAAATTTCCGTTACTATACTGAAAGTCATGTCGAGTCCCCAAGTAAAAGTCTTTACATTTTCGTCTTTATTAATATTTCTAACACCTATTTTAGCACTTATCTATGCAGTTCTCTCAAGGAACTTCACGTTTCTAAACTACGTACACGTTATAACTGGAGGTACTTGGACTGGCATAGACTTATTCATGGGTCTTATAATGAGCAGAATTCTAAGATCTCTTGAACCCCAATTGAGGGCTCAATTCATCATGAGACTTACTCCCTTAATGCTCCTTTTCATGCCTTCACTTGCGTCAGTTGCTATAACAGCTGGAGTTTACATTGCTACTTGGCTCCATATATTTGACCTCTCCAATCCATTGATTATTGCTTCTGGAATAATAGTTATTATATTAAGTGTTCAAGGATTCGGAATAATAATGCCAAATGAAGTTAGGATATTCTTGGAAATAAGGAGGGGGGCTAAAAACAAGGAGAAGATAAACAAGTTAGGGATGAGGAATATTTACGTCTCAGGGAGCCAGGTAATATTTCAAATAGCAATAATATTTATAATGTCTCTTTTAACTGTTGGTTAGCCTCATGTGACCTCTCCACGAGTTAATTGATAAATTAATATAAAAACTCTTTTATGATTACGAAAAAGATTCTATTTATTCTATAAATTTATTAATATTTTATTTAAATTTTTAAAGTTAAATGATAAGAGAGTTAATTCTTAAATAGCTCAATGAGAACTTTATAAACAATTAAGGATAGGAGAACTAATGAACGAGGCCTTCGAACCAGAAGTAAGCGAAATACTGAATAAGAAGTTGAGGAAACTTATAAGGAAAACGGGGGAAAAGAAAGGGAATAGGTGGAAAAGTTCATCATTTAAACAGCAACAACTTCCTGAAGTTCATTAACTCCTTTGACATAGCTGTCATTGATTTTTGGGCTGAATGGTGTCCTCCGTGTTTCTTGCTTTCCCCAGTCATCGAGGAATTAGCAAGTGATTATCCTGAAGTAGGTTTTGGGAAAGTAAACTATGATGAAGAGCAGGCAATAGCCCTCAGGTTCGGAGTAATGAACTTGCCCACAATCTTAAATATTCAAGAGGGGTAATCCAGTTGACGGAATTGTTGGTGCCGTTCCTAGGAATGTAATAGAGTCCAAACTGAGGAGGTTACTTTGAGTCTTATCCTTCTTGGAATTGAAGGGCTTAGTTATTCTAGCTTTATGGAGTGTAAGCAAGGTTTTCCTCCTAGATCTCTTCAGTAAAGTGAACAGGGGAGTGGTTTTCAATAAGTGATCCCAAAAACCACGTTTGTTCTTGGAGGGAAGTGTTGGACTCTAGGAATGAACAGGGGAGGAGTTATTGGATGTAGCGGAGTTAATAAACGTTCCATTAAATAAACCAAGGGAACTAGATTACTTTAGCCAAAGAAACGAATTAAACGCTTTAATGGAATTAATAACAGGGCAAAAATAGGATAGACCTTTAATAGCTAGGATCGCATCTATAGACAAGGCATTACATAAGGGGAAAGAGAATAAATGCCAACTCTACAAGTTAACGGACAAAGTAGTTGAAAGGATAATAAAAGAAGTTGATGACTTTATTATATTCTCCCCTTTTGGAGAACCTCTATCTGGGAATTTGGATGATCACGAGGAATATAGAGTTTACCTCTCAACCCATCCAAGGCCAAGGGAAAGAGACACGTTGAAATTAGTTGATATAGGGATTATATTTCACAAGTTAATCATGAAGTACAATTAACTACCTCGATTGCTTAAACAGATTAAGCTTTTTACGATTATAGAAAATATTTCACATTCTTTCACTCTAGGTTCTTCCTGATTAACAACTATTTCCCCCTTAAGAAGTTATACCTGTAGTTAAATGCAATGCTAAAAAGCTTTATCTTATTAGATGGCATATGCCATGCAATTCTCACGCATGGACTAGTTTTCAGCTTTACCTAAGTTAGGCAATAACTTCCCCTTCTATAACACGAAGATGAAAGTCAGGGACATAATAAAAGCTTAGTGATTTCACATTGGGGAGGGATTTAATTAAGTTTTTAGTCCAGCGTACTTAGTATGATACAAGTTAAGAGCTAGCTCAACCTCCTCTTCGGTCAATGACCCCATGAAGTATTCTTCCCCTAATGTTCTTGAAAACCCTTTAATTAAGGAATTTATAATTTTTCTCAAGCTAATCTCTCCGTAAAAATCAAATATACCGCCAACTTTCTCCTTGAGTTCTTCTACACTGTATTCAGTCTTTATTACATCAACGAACCTCTCTGGATCGAACTTAAGCAATAGCGTGCCATGTTGAAGCAATGCCTTATTATACCTCACTTGAGCTGATCCCGAGACTTTCTTACCATTTACTATAACATCACTTGACCCCTTTCTCAAGTAGCATAAATTATACTTTTTATTTTCCCCTAGCCCCCTTATTTCCCCAGTTATCCCTAATTCCTCTAAAGCGTTAACTATCCCAAGGGCAATAGAAGAAGAGGACTCTTCGAGACCTAGACGCGTTATGGGATTTTCAGTTGATAAAGTAACGCTATATGTTATCTCATTAAGCTCTTGATGTAATAGAGCCCCCCCTCCAGTAGGCCTTTTAACCACTTTATACCCCAATTCCCTTACTTTATTTAAATTAATTACATCTATATTCTGAGATCTCCCTATGCTTACCCCAGAAGGGAACCACATGTATAACCTCAATGTATTATAGCCTAATTTCTCCCTAGTTAAAAATATAGCCTCGTCTATTGCCATGTTGAGTTGGGGATCTCTTGGTCCATCAATTATTACCCTTAGCAACCCCCTTCACCTTTAGGTAAACGTCTTTTGCCCTATAAGAAGTCCTAGCTAATGGAGAGGAAACTACCGCTTTAAATCCCATGGACAGAGCTATTGACTCAAGTTCCCTGAACTCCTCCTCACTATAATATTTTTTAACCTCCAGTTGCCTAAAACTAGGTCTCATGTATTGAGATAAAACTAATATATCCACATTAACTTCCCTCAGATCCCTCATTGCTTCTATCACCTCCTCCATCCTCTCCCCAAGACCTAGGAGGATCGTTGACTTCTTTATGACATAATTTCCTGCACTCCTTAAGACCTTTAAGCTCTGGTGATACGAGGCTCTTGCATCTCTAACTATTGGTGTAAGCCTCTTCACGGTTTCTATATTATGAGCGAAAACATCAACGCCTGATTCAATTACTAGCTTTACTGCTTCTTCATTCCCCTTGAAATCTGGCGTTAAAACCTCTACTAATACGCCTGGGTTGACTTCCTTCACTTTTTTAACAACATCAGCGAAATGCGAAGCTCCCCCATCTTTTAAATCGTCTCTATCAACGCTCGTAATTACAACGTAATCGAGCTCCATTGCTCTAACAGCGTTTGCTACCCTTAAAGGTTCACTGGGATCTAAATTTACAGGTTTACCCTTAGTTACATAGCAGAACCTACATCCTCTAGTACAAATATTCCCCATTATCATGAAGGTCGCAGTTTTATCCCCCCAGCACTCAAATATGTTAGGGCAAAGTGCTTCCTCGCATACGGTAGAGATTCCCTCTTTAATTACTATAGAGGACACTTTCCTGAAGTTCTCGTTAAGCCTCGCATTTATCTTTATCTTCATCCCTTCACCTCTATTATTGCTATTATATCACCTGGCCTTACCTTTTCCCCCTCCTTAACTAAGACCTTCGTTATTTTCCCTGATACTACTGATTCTAACCTTATAACTACCTTCTCTATCTCGACCTCAGCAACTAAATCCCCCTCCTTTATGATATCTCCTTCCTTTACTTGCAGTGAAACTATTTCCCCACTCCAATCCCTTCTCCTTGGCCATAGATCCTCTGGAACCTTTAGTTCAATTAACACGACACATTTATTTTCCTTGAACTTAAATCTTTTAATGGCAATGTTATGGGTCCTAATCCATGAGAAGGGCGAACTGTTTTCAAACTTGGCTTTAGATGAAGCCATATTAAGGGCTTGTAATTCCATTACCTTAAGGCTTTGGAGGAATGAAAAGAGCGTTATATTAGGTGTGAACTCGAGGGTAAAGGATGAAGTTAACTTAGGTTTCGCAGAAGCCAATGGAATTAGAATTGCTAGGAGAATAAGTGGGGGAGGGGCTGTCTTTCACGATTTAGGCAACTTGAATTACTCGATAATTGTAAAGGCTAAAAATAGTAAGGGGGTTGAGTACTTGTATGATTACCTACTTAAAGGAACTATATGCTCTATAAGAAGGGTAATCAAAGAAGATATAGGGATAGCAAACAATTCTGACTTAATAGTAAGGGGTTTTAAGGTATCTGGAAACTCGGGGTATTTTTACAGGGAAAATTACTTGCTCCATGGAACGTTACTCTTGAATTCAGACATTGAAAGCCTCTATAACGTGCTCATAATCCCACCTAGGAACTTGAAGAGATGGGTAGATCCCGTGAAGTTCAGGGTAAAGAACTTAGAGGATATCTTAGGGAGAAAGTTAGAACTTGAGGAGGTTGAAAGGGCATTTATTGATTGCTTTAGTGAAGTCCTTAAGGAGAATCCAGTTTTTGGAGAGGTAAGTGAGGAAGAGATGAGGCCAAGTGAGAGATTGAAAGAGGAGAAATATAGTAAAGAGGAATTCATATTCAGGAATTGAGTCCTTTGATTCAGCTATACACTTTATAATTCTCCGACTTCATATGATCTTCAGTCAAACTACTTAATTTTACTCTTCAACGTGAAATACGGTGAATATATATAAATGAAGGGCAAGTCTTTACCTTCAGCTTGCCCCTTCGCTTTCATTTCAATATTTCATTTTCATCACGATCAAGGAGGAGCCCGCAACCACTTAACTAAAGGTAAGCAAGTCATGGGACTAGGGCAAAATAGCTCACACATCCTTTTTGCCATAACCCACATTGGAAGTCGTCATAGAAGTCATAATTTAACGAATATAAAAAATTCTACAAACGAAAAAGGATTCAGCCCTCTACTTCTTTTTAAGTAATCTAATGTATATCATTAAATTTTGACCTATTAAAGCATTTGTTAACAGCTCTGAAAAACACTAAAGCTACATACTAGGCTTAAATTTAATCTCTTACTTAAGCCTATTTCATTTTCCATATTATTAAAAACCTCCAATTCTCTTCAAATCTTAATATTATCTCTATTATATCTTTAAGAAGTCCTACTTATAAATTTTGATTCTTCAATTAATGACCTATAAATCGAATTGTATAGCAATTATAGAAAAGTATAAATGGGAGAAAAGCAAATTTACATTATGGTAAATGAGGGTAAATTTGAAATTGATTTAAGGGTCTTCGGAACTGATGACTATGATTTACTCTATAATAACTTCAAGTGGAAAATTCCAGAGTACTTCAATATGGGGGAAGCAATTTCTAGAAATAAAGAGGGAACTGCAATAATTTACAGGGACGACCAGGGAAATAAGGAGGAAATTAATTACAGCGAGTTGAATAGCCTTTCAAACCAAGTGGCTAATTTTCTTGTTGAATTAGGTGTTAAAAGGGGAGAACCAGTAGGGGTAATGATGGGGCCTAGGGCAGAGACTGCTGCAGCTATAATTGGGATTTACAAGGCAGGAGCTATAGCCCTCTCAATGACTCCACTATTTGGAGTTGATTCCGCAAATTACAGGCTACAGCATAGCGGTTCTAAAATACTTTTTACTGATAGGGAAGATATATTGAGAGACCTTAAAGCAGAGAAGATTGTTGGGCTAAATAAGGGTAATTATACATTTAATGATATAAAGAAAGGTTCATCAGTGACCTTTAATACCGTTAAGACGAAGTCAAATGAACCAGCTCACATGCTTTATACATCAGGGACTACTGGCTTACCAAAAGGTGTATTGCTCTCTCACTCTGCGATATTGGCTCATATACCATGGTATCAGTTCGTCTTTGAGGGTGCACCAAAAGAAAACGACGTCTTCTCCCAAGTAGCTGACTGGGGATGGATAGCTGGTATATTGGACGTGGTAATCCCTAGCCTTTACTTTGGAAAACCGATGGTAGCTTACAATAGGGGGAGCAGGTTGAACCCTGAGAGAGTAATGGAGGTTCTAGAGGAAACTAAAGCCACTTGTTTCTTTTCCCCGCCAACTGCTCTTAACATAATAATGAAATCAGTTAACCCCAAGGACTATGATTTAAGGTTAAGGGCTTTAGTGAGTGGGGGAAGTGTAGTGACTTATGATTTAATAAAGTGGTGCAGGGAAAGCTTGGGAAGTCCCCTAAATGTAGGTTATGGCCAAACAGAAGCAAATGTGTTAACAGGCACTAACTCGAAAATACTGCCCATTAGGGAACTTGAGGAGAGGGGAGGGGGTAACCTTTTAGGGAAAGCAATCCCTGGGCATTTCATTGAGATTGTAGATGAAAAGTTAAATGTCTTAGGCCCAAACCAAATCGGGGAAATAGCAGTCAAATTACCAGACCCTATAGTTATGATGGAATACTATAAGAACCCAGAAGCAACAGCAAAGAAAATCAGAGGGGGTTTTTTGTTAACTGGGGATTTAGGATGGAAGGATGAACATGGATATATTTGGTTTAAGAGTAGGGGCGATTTCCTGATTAAGAGTAGTGGATATAGAATAGGCCCAGAGGAAATCGAGTTCGTTATTAACCAACACCCTTCAGTTCTTGAGTCGGCAGTAATAGGAAAGGAAGACCCTATTAGAGGTGAAATTATTAAGGCGTTCATCGTGCTTAAACCTGGGCAGGAGCCCAGCGAAAAGCTAAAACAGGAAATTGTGGAGCTAGTTAAGAGTAGGGTTGCTGCATATGCATATCCAAGAGAGATAGAGTTCGTAAGCGAAATACCAAAGACCGAGTCTGGAAAAGTTAAGAGGATGGAATTAAAGAGAATGGCATAAACATACTTAAAATTTCCACTAATTTTAAATATTAATATTAGAATATAATTAAATTTTCTAAACTCACTCACTTTAATACAAGCAACTAACTAAAAGTTAAGTTTATAAATGCATGTTTTTCTATAAAAGTGCGGCCGTCGTCTAGCCTGGATTAGGACGCCGGCCTTCCAAGCCGGCGATCCCGGGTTCAAATCCCGGCGGTCGCATATGACGTTAACTAAATACCGTGAAATTCCAAGATTCAAGCTTTTTAATTACCTTCCCTAGTTTCTTCAGACTTTAGATCAAAACCCATTTTTGTGAATTACCTAGGAGGCGTGAGGCTTTCGCTATATTGTAATGATTTAGAACACAACCCTTGGAAAATTTCCCATTTTCACCCATAATTAGTTATAATTAATGGGGTTGGCACTCCTGTTTAATTAATAACGTTGAAGTAAGAACAAAGGAAAACTTCTCTGGTAAGGTCTCTATAACGCTTCACTAGCACTTATATAACCTAGTAATAAAGTAACTTATGGATCCATTAGAGTTTTCATCTAATTTGATCCTCCCACCTATAAGGGCATTAATAAGCATTAGGCTATTTAGAAAAGGTAACTCACAGATGAGGATAGCGAAAATCCTAGGAGTAACCCAACCTGCAATACATCAATACTTGAAAATGAGTGAGGAGGAATTAGTTGCAAAGCTCAATAAAATAGGAGTTAGAAAATATGAAATCGATGAATTAATATCTAGAACTGAGTTTCTTGCGGATAAGGAGGACTACGAAGCAATAATGAAGGAAATAATGTCCTTCAATTTATCATTGCTTAGAGAACTCAGACTGTGTTCACTTCACAGGAAAAAATATCCTCAGATTCCCGTTTCTTGTACTATTTGTTCCAACATTAACTTCGTACTGGACGAACCTTTGAGGAACCTTGAGGAGGCTATAAAAATACTCGAGTCCTCAAAGAACTTCCACCTATTGTTTCCTGAGGTGTTAGTAAATTTAGTAGAAGCGAGGAAGGGGGTAAGCAGACCTGAGGAAGTTTATGGTATTCCTGGGAGAATAGTGAAGATAGGAAATAGGGTCTATGTTCATAGTAAGCCCACAAAGGGAGGGAGCATGCATTTATCAAAAGTTCTGGTAACTGTCATGAAGAAGACTAATTTCAGGTCAGCTATAAATATAAGATATGATAAAAGAGTTGAGCATTGTGCAAGTGCTTTGGGCATAAATTGCATTAAATTGCCTCGGAGGGAGATTGGGGGAGACGAGGAGCTAATAAACATGATATCTAAGATAAACGGGAACGACTTTGACTGTATAATAGACCAAGGAGGTTTTGGAATTGAACCTGTTACCTATATATTTGGGAAGACGTCAATAGAAATAGCTAGGTTAATCGAGAGATTGGCTGATTGCTATTCAATAATGGTTAGCTCCCCTATTTCGTAAGCGTTTACCATTAGCATTAACTCTTACCTTCACTCAAACTTTAACGGATCGCATAAAATTTCGCAGTGCTTCCTTTCTACTTAAATTTCGTTTTGGATTTGCCAAATGGGATGAAGAAGAGCGGAAATGCGGTCAAAGCCACTCGAAGGGACTAATTCGGTTCTAGAATGTTCTTGCTATGCACTCTCCCTTATAGCCTAGAGTTTTTGCTCTCTTATACGTTGGGATGTGAAGGGGAAGAGGGGTTGAAACTCACGAAAATCCCATGAAAGTCTGGCCATAACTTTCTAAGACTTAGTTTGACTTACGAAAAAAGCGATCTCACAACATCGAGGATGTAACACTTTCCCATAACTTTTATAGGCTATTAATTAATTTTAAACATAGCCTTAGAACGTGAGTTGCGTTTTTATATATATTATTACCTTAACATTTTTCTATTGATGATTTCTCTACTGGTGAAGGGTTTTGCTCAAGAGGATTATAGGGTAATAATGAATTGGGGGTAAAGGTATTCCCCTTGACTAACCAAACGATTTAAGGACCAATGTTTATGATCCCTCGAGAGGGATTCACGATGGGGAATTAGAAGTGGTTAAAAATTGAAAAAAGCTACTCCGAGTAAATACTCTTAATTGCGTCTCTAATCTTGTCCTTCATATAACCTAATTAGGTAGTTCCCGTTTGTCCCTACACTTTCATTTCACTCATTTTATGTTCAATCATGATCGAGCAGGGACTTAGCCCTCAACCACCTTTTAGGTGGGTCATGGGACTCGAGCCCAACGGCATCCCCGCAATCCCACCCTTTTGGGCAGAGCCCACATCTAGTGGGAGGTCATCCTTAATCAATAAAAGTTGATATAACCAAATATAAAAAGATTTCTGTTAACGCGAAAAAGGATTCAGCCCTTGTGTCATTCAATGCTGACTCCCTTAGTGCCTTATAGAGTGCATGTAATTCACTAGTTGATGATCCAGTGTAAGCGAACATTCTGCACATATTAAACCCCTATAATTTATTATCTCTTCCTAAAATAAGTCTTTATAAACTTCATTTTTGATTTAGTATTAAATAAATGAAAAATGTACAAGAGAATTACCCAAAGGGTATTCGCTTTGGGAGATATTGAATAGAAGAGTACGAGAAGATAAAAACGGTAGTAATAAATTGTGAATTATGATACTTGCTGACAGGGATATAAAGTATTATATTGAGAAGAAATTATTAGTAATTGAACCGCTTGGAGAAGACACAATAAGGGAAAACGGGGTGGATTTAAAGATAGGTGAGGAGATGATGAGGTTTAGGAGGAGTGAGGAGATTCTAGACACTAGTTCTTCACTGATAGAGAATTTCTACATTAAGGAAAAGGGGAGTGAGTTTGTGATAAATCCAAATGAACACGTACTTTTAACTACAAGGGAATTCATAAGGTTGCCGGAAGATTTGATTGCATTTGTAAATCTTAGGTCTACATTCGCAAGGCTTGGGCTTTTCATTCCTCCTACAATTGTTGATGCAGGTTTCGAGGGGGAACTCACTATAGAAGTTATAGGAAGTACATTCCCAGTTAAAATTCACTCAGGAGATAGATTCCTCCATTTGGTCTTCGCTAAGACTTTAAATCCCGTTGAAAAACCTTACATGGGTAAATACAAGGGCCAAAAGGGGGTTACGCTACCTAAAGTGCCTTGAATATTTAACTAATTTGAGTTGGAGTAACTTATAGAAATACAATAAAGCACTTAATCTACGTTCTTCCCTTAATTTTCATTTCAACCGTTTTTTTATTCCACTCATAATCAAGAAAGCCTTATTCCTAAACCACCTGCTAGCCTTTAAGATAGATGGGTTATGAAACTCAAGATAAAGGCATTTCCTCGCATCTATAAATCAAGAACTCACTTTAATTGAGTTCTTATTGAAAGGCAATAGTTTTGGTCTTACCGGATAGGAGGTAAAACAGCTTTTACCTTTGGCTTATTATTAAAGCAATTTCCCCTAACGTTAAGTATTGTTTGTGTTTACCCATGGCGTAACTCCTCTTTGCTTTTCCTTGCTTCTAATTCCGCCATGGGCTCTTAAGGGATCATACACGCCCTTAAGTCATTGAGTTGGTCGAGGGAAGCTTTACCCTCCACGCTTTTTTATTACTTCCTCGTGAGCCCTTCATAAGTTGGGGGTAATTAATAAAAAATTTTGGGCAATA
>Ga0208006_100492_pt1 | contig 14843 bp, 17 predicted proteins | sample ECH_Bnyco_MetaG_FD_187131 | JGI IMG/M metagenome (GOLD analysis project Ga0208006, IMG submission 187131) | Hot spring microbial mat communities from Yellowstone National Park, Wyoming, USA - ECH_B nyco_MetaG (SPAdes) (version 2) | ecosystem: Environmental > Aquatic > Thermal springs > Hot...
ATAAAAACAAATTTACCAATAGTAAATTCTTTTTTATAAAAAATAAAAACAATCAAAAAAGAAAGATAGAGAAGAAGCAAAAGAAGACATGGGGTGTAACTCCAGTTTATTTGAGTTAAATTATTGTTAATAAACTAAATTTTATTACGTGATTTGATACCCCTATATTTCCACTGGAGCAATTGCAGGTTTATTATCAATCATTAACTGTAAAACAACCCCTATATTTCCACTGGAGCGTCTGCAAACAATTTAATTAATTAATGTTAATTTAATGTAGTTAACATGAAGTTAAGGTAATAATCTGCTAGTAGTGATTTTGATAACTTGTTAACAAAAATTACCAAACATATTTATTTTTAAAAGTCTGATAACAAAAAACAGAGATTTGCCAAAAAAGGCCATAAAGCTTGAGTTTGAGGATGAGAATGGTGCTAGATACTCTTTTAAGGTAGAGGGAAATATAGAAAAAAATAAAGTTTTAAGACTTCTAGAGCTTTATGACCTTCTTTCTTCATCTTCAGAAAATAATGATAAAAGAGACGTAGACGAAGAATATGAAAAAGACCTTTATAGTAAAATAAAACAGTTAATAAACACACTTCCTCTTACCGGGTTTACTTCAAAAGACGTGCTTAGCATGCTTGAAGACCGGTTCAATGTAAGTGTTAAATTACCAATAATTTCTACGTATCTCAGGAGAATGTACGATAAAGGTGAACTTTCAAGAAAAAAGGTTGGAAGAGAATGGGTATATTTTAGAAAGGAAGTTGAAAAGATAATCATTAAAGATAGAATGGGTTAAAAAGTAAAAACCCATCCTTTCTTTTCTACTTTATCACCATTACTTAAATAAACACCTTTACCTTCTACAACCGTTCCAATGTTGAAAATTTTAACTTTATGTTTTCTTACAAGCCTTTTCAGAAGGGGTTCTTTTTTAGGATCAACAGTAAAGACCATTTGATATTCTTCTCCACCGTAAAGAGCATCCTTTAAAGGATCTCTACCTTCTAACATAATTAATTTTTTAATTTCTTCACTCATTGGATAATTGTTAACTACGATCTTAACTTTACTTTGCTCAGCAATTTCGTTAAGGGTATATGCTAAACCATCACTAGAATCCATAGATGCTGTCGCACAACCTGAATTTATAACATCTATATTAAAGTTAACTTGAGGATCAGGCTCATAAACGGCTTTTAAGGCTAAAATCTTTAATTTTTCATTATTAATCTTTTTTTTATTAATAAGGTAATCTAAACCAATAGCCGTTAACCCAAAATCTCTAACAACATATACTTTATCACCAATACGTGCACCACTTCTTAGAACCTTTCTTCTATATTTGCCCATTATTATACAATCTGCTATTAAATCATTAGCCTTGTTTACATCACCGCCTATAAGTGTTATTTTGTACTTATCTGTCATTTCTTTGATTCCTTTTAAAATCTCAATTATGTATTCATTGTTTATTCCGTCCGGGAAAGCAAAACTTAGCATCATAAACTTTGCACTAATGCCCTTAGTTGAAAGGTCAGAAAGTACTGCTGCAACGGACTTGCGTCCAAGTTGATAACCGCTCATGCCTTCAGGAACATCAGTACTTTTAACAAGCATATCTACTTTATACGCCCATCCATTAGGCAAATAAGCTACATCATCTGTTAACGGATAATCTTTAACCTCGAACATGCTGCGTATCTTTTCTATTATTTCAAGTTCGTTCAATCAAACCACCTATTTAATTCACAAAAAAGGACTTAAATTGTAAATATTAAACGTTTATTTATAATCACTCTTTAAATTGTTTAACAAAAAGATATATTTGCTGATTACCTTTAAGTTCTTCTAAAATTCTTTCTGCAATTTTTTTAGCAGGGTCTTTTAAACCAACCCGTTCTTCTATATCCTTAAAACTTGTAAAAGGCTTCTTTTCCTTTTCTTTTAATATGACGCCCATTAAAGTTTTTCCAATGCCCGGTATCAGTTCTAAAGAATTTAATCTCGGCGTAACCGGCATGGCTGTATTAAAAAAATTAACAAACCTCTGCTCGTTTTCTTTTACAATTGTTTCTACAGCTTGAGGTAAAGCGTTTTTTGCTATTGATGAAAGGCTTTCATACTTTAGCTTTCCAAGTACGCTGAGAACCTTTTCTCTTCTATCTTTACTTATATTTAACTTTTCTAATATAACATAATTTACGCCAGGGATACCCAATAACTCGAGCAACATAAAGTAATCTCCCCCTATTGCCTGTATAATAGTGCCCCTTTTTCCTTTTATAGTTAATGATTCAGAATTTAGTTTAAAATCTAAAACATATGCTACGCTTTCATATTTTTTCTGTTGTGTTTGCAATTTTCTAATATAAGATTAAAAAGGTATATTATAAAAGCTTACCTAAAAAGAATAATCACATTATGCTGGAGTGAACTACCCCGCACTTACCAGTAGATCAAAATTTTTAGCGAAAGATGGCGTTTTGCCGCTTTTGCAAACCATACACAATTCTATGATCTAATAATGGTAAAGTGCATTAATATTTTTGAGACACGGAAAAATCTATAGATAATGCTTGTTTTTTAAGCTTGTGCAGACAGGCTATATGGAACAAACTGAAGCAGCATGACCATTATAATGTATGAGTATAACAAATTCATCATAAATTCATATAAAAATTTTTGATCTACTGTTCAGGGCGGTGAGGAGGTCAGTTTCATTTTAATAAAATTATTGGGCTTGCTGTTTTTCTATCCTATCTCTTGCAGTCTTAAAAAGCTGGTTGGTGGGGTCTAGCTGGTAAGCATTTTCTATTTCAACCTTTGCAAGGCTGTAGTTTCCAAGATTTTCAAGAGCTATTGCTTTACCGTAGTGAAAAAAGGCATTGTTCGGGCTAAAGCTTAAAAGAAAAGTGAACTCATCTAGCGCTTCCTGGTACCTTCCGTTAAGGTTCAGCAGGTTGGCCCTCATCAACCTCCGTGTGTCGTATCCTTTCCTGTTAACCGGGCTTATCTTTTCGGCTTCGTCGAGAACTGAAAGGGCTTCGCCAAAACTTCCCATTATCATCAGCACTCCGGCCTTTATTTCATAGTAGTAAGCGAGTATTAATTCCAAGCCTGCATACCTCGGGAAATACTGTATAGCTAAATTGATAGAAGATAGAGATTCATCAAGCCTTCCGATGTTTTTTAAAGCTATGCTCTTCTGTAACAATGCGTTGCTGCTCTTTTGGTTCAGGGATAATGCTCTGTCAAGCTCTTCAAGAGATTCCTGGTATCTTCCAAGTTCGTTGAGCGCTGTACCTTTAGCTGTATGATAGTTTGCTGAATCGGGCTTTATTTCCAAGGCTTTGTCAAACTGTTCCAGGGCTTCCTGTGGCCTGCCGGTCTTCATAAAAAGGTCTCCTACTTTAAAATAATACTGCGGGTTTGATGGTCTTTCTGGTGAGCTTTATTGTATTTATCGAGAGCCTTTTTTGCCTCTTCTTCAGATCTTTTTTATCAACATTGTAGAACGCTCTAGCAAGAGCTGCGTGTTTATCTCCTTCTTTAAAAATCTCGTCAATCAAAGAGCATCATACACCTCCATAACCGACGTACAGCCATCCCCATGTATCGTCACCCCTTTTTATAGCATAAACTAGAGATGCTAAAATAACAGGCTGAAGCTTTTTCAAGTAAATGTAAAGATGGTACCTGAGGTGTAAAAAGTTAACGTTAACCATGCTGGTTCTGGGTTCAACCTTTGCTATCGTTTCTTTTTCATCCACTATGCTGTAAGTGAGGTAAGGGATAGAATTCAGGAAGTTGCCGTTGACTTTTTCTCCTATTGTTTTTGCCAGAACGTTTCCCGATGCATCTTCTATCCAGTAAGACCTTATAACGGTGATTCCTGCAGGGGCGCTCATCGTTGAGTTCACGAAGTTTTTCAATATGTTCTGGGTTGGCTTTAAGTTTGGGCTCTTTATGGTGGCGATAAGCGTGCTGCTTGCACCATCATATACTTTATCTTCGTTTATCTTACCTATAACTGTTCCAGATTCAAGGATCAGATGTTCGTTTTCCAGGAACCCCGACTTCTTTATGGTTATTTCGGAAACATTATCCTCGTTACGAAACTCTATGTTTCCTTTGTCTGCATATATCTCGTACTTTTTCAATACGCTTGAGGAGGCCACTAAACTCTGAAGCTTGCTCCCACATACCATGCAGAAAGTAGAACCTTCAGGATTTGAAGCCCCACAAACGGGGCATATCATACTGTTTATTTTTGAAAACTATTATAAAAACTTTAGGACTGAAATTCATTTTTCGGAATATTTAATAAGGTGGCTGATAAATAAATTATTGGTAAGTTATTTTGAGCTGCTAACCATATGTATTATATTACGGGAATGACTTCTTCAATAGGTTGAGGAAGGTATATGGGATAGGGATGCTTGACAGGCCACTTCCAAAGATATTTAAGAGGTACGGAGAACAGGCAAACTTTCTGAACAGGGATCAGGCCGCAGACCTGTTAGGCTCTGTAAAGGGACAGGGCTCTGTCACTGTAACCAACGCCCAGATCAAGAAGAACCTTTTTGAAGCACTTTTTCTCCCAACGGCCTTGATATACTCTTACTTCAAAAAGCTTTCTTTTTCAGAAGCCGCTGAGACAGGCGACTTCTTTGTCATGGAGTTCATGGGATCGCAGTCAAGACCCATGAAGTTCACGCCTCTTATAGTGTATATGTGGTTTATAATTCCAAAAACAGAGGAAGGGTGCAAGAGCTCACAGGATCTTATGAAGAGGATCAGGCAGGACACAGGAATTGTTCCGATAAGCCAGGATGAATGGGAAGAGCTAAAGCCCTTGATCGACAAGTTTTCAAGGGCGCTGCCAGTTTACGGATCTGGGGAAAACCTCTGGGAAAAGATATAGTAAATTAGGTGCTGTTAACTTTAGCTCGCCTTGATCACCTAAGGCTTATTATCAATTAAATGACCCTCAACCATTCAGGCAAAAGGTCGTCAGAGAGAGGCGCGTGCCCAAGGTCTTCGTTCGTAAACACAAAGTTGTAGAAGAATTTAAACGAAGTGATCCAGTTCTTTATCGTTTTAAACCTGAACTTTCTGGTAGGGAAAAGGTCGTCAAAAGCCTCTGTCCTTAATGTACTCATTCATCCTCTCTATGAGGTTCTTCAGGCTTTAATCACAAGTGATCAACTCCGGCCCACCTGCACGCATCATACCACAAATCTCCATCAGTGTATATTGACTTCTTTCCGTACTTTTTAATCAGCCTTATGATGAAATAATATGCATCCAGTGAGTTCTGGTGCCAGCTAATGCGGAAAGAAAGGAATGCTTGAGGTTCGGCTCAAACGCAACCCATAACCATGCTTTCTTCCCTCCAACGTTTATTTCAGTCTCATCTATGAATACAACCTTAACATCTTTTATACTTACATCAAAAGAATTCAGTACAGAGAATATTTCTGTATCCACTTCCATATGGCAACATGGCTCCTCTTTATTATAGGTTCAAGAACATGGGACGCATTTCTTAAACTCAAACTTGAGAAATAAGGCATAGAAGATAATTGTTGTTGGGGTCCTTTTTCTGGTTTGCGCAATCATTTGCCAGAAATAGGGCCCCGCTAGAAATAAACCTTGAGCTTAAGTTAACAGCACCCAACATAGCATAAAAAGTTTTATATTATGGTAAATTTAAATAAAATTAATGTCAGAAGAACTGCAAAAAACAGAAACTCCGCTTTACTATCATTTTGAAGACAGACTGTCCATCTGGAGCTACTTACTATATGGATTTGAGCAGCTTCTTGTTATGGACAGCGTTTTCGCGCTTCCAGTGATCCTTGGGGTAGCTTTCAAGTTACCTGCTGCTAACACAATATACCTTATTCAGGCAGTGCTGATAGGTTCAGGAATAACGACGCTTCTTCAATCGGCCGTCCTTCTAAGGTTGCCTATTGCTCAGGGTATAGGGGCATCGATTACAGGTGTCGGCATTACCCTAGCCGCTCTCGGGATAAGCTTCTCATCGTTTTTAGTAGCAGCAATGATCTCTGTAATAATAATCGGAATTCTTCTCATTCCATTTATACCGTCAAGCGGTGGAAGAAAAAGCATCATTGAGTACCTTCTTGTGCTGATACGCGAACCTCAGGTTTACGGAACGCTGATAACCATAATAGGCGTTGTTTTGATAGGCGCAGCTGTGGGTCTCCTGAACAATGGACATTATACCTTCAGATCTAACATAGCTTCTGCAATTACAGTATTTGCCATACTCGCCCTGATACTTATATTCAAAAAAGGCATTTTAAGGTTCGGTTCTATACTGATAGGTCTCGTTATAGGGGCAATCGCTTCGTACGGACTTGGTATAATGAACCTGTCAAAGGTCGTTTCATACCCGGCTTTTGCTATTCCTGTGCCTTTTTTTATAAGGTATGGAGCCACAATCTCTGTGCAGGGCATCGAAATTGCTTTTCTGGCTGTTTTCATTGCCACTCTGATGTTAGTTACAGAGGCTGTTGGAGTGTACTATACAGTTGGCGCTCTTGACAACGTAAAGATAGATGACGCCAGGATAAGGAAGGGGCTAACTGGAGAAATCGTCGGATCATTTATATCTTTACTGATAGGTGGTATGAGCACCACTACATACGCGCAAAACGTTGGGGCTCTACAGATAACAAGGGTTGGGGCAAGGCGTGTCTTCACAGCAACCGGAATTCTGCTGATCGCACTGGGCCTTATCCCAAAGATAGGCGCCTTCATAGTTTCAATACCTCCAGCAGTACTGGGATCAGCCTTTATAATAATATATTCCATGCTGCTTATTACCGGACTGAGGATCATTTCTCAGATGGAATGGACAGACAAGAACATGCTTATAGTCGCGATTTCTCTGGCTCTTGGGCTTGGCATTTCTTCCGTACCCGCGTTTGTATTTTCTTCGATACCATCATACCTTAGGGCGGCAATAATAAGCCCAATAGTCCTTGCTACAGTAGTTGCTATCCTGCTGAACCTCATAGTAAACCTGATTCCAAGATGGGCAAAAAGAAACAAACGCTGAATGATTTTTTAAGCCTTATTTTTTAAAGAATCGATAAATTTTTTCGTTATTAATGGTTGGTGATATCCAGCTTCCAGCAACCTGACCCTGAATAGGTACACTGTGTAAAGCGTTAACATGCTGCCCGCAAAGGCAATAACATACTGAAGAGCGCCCGCAGAAAAGAACGCTATTATATAGAGAACAAGGGAGATCATGTCTAAAAACATCAGGGTACGAACACCTCCTTTTTTTTGCATTTCTTTATATGACAAGTCTGCTCCTTCTTTTTTGCTCCCCAGCGATCTCAGCGCTTTCAAGTAAAGCTCCCCAGAGATTATAAGAAAAGCGTTCAGGACCATTACAGCCACGAGCTCTTCAGGTAATGCCTGTGGCTGGATAAAAGCAGAGGCTAAAATAACAGCGGCCCCGCCACCTGAAAGGGCAAAGATGAGCGTAACTGCAAGCGTGCTGGCCGAGTTCCACGCAGGTATGTCCTTGACCGCGCGCAGCAGCATACCGGGGTAAACAAGCACCAGCAGAGCTATCACAAATCCCGTAGCGTCAATCCATGGTAGAAAACTGTAAGATCTTAAAGATTCCGCGAGCAGTATTCCAAACCCTGCCGCAACGTAAAAAAAGTTAAAGATCGCTCCTCTGGCCATCCAAGATGTCCTGTAGTTTGCAACAGAACGCCAGAAGTTTGAAGGTTTTCCCAGTTCTGAAAACAGGAGAACCAGTCCAGCCAGAATGAGCGCAGGGCCTGCCAGCAAAATGGCTGAGTTCAGCTTAAAACCCGCGATTGAGGCTGAAAGGAAATAAACGATGTACATTGAAGAACCGGTTCCACTCAAAAAGAAGTCAGCAGCAACCCTTTTGCCGAATTCGTTCTGCTTAAATGGCTTCATTTTTTTACCACCAGATGTAGTAGACCGAAGCGCCAAAGCCTTCTTCTTCCTTGAGTGTTTTTGCTCTGCCGCTTTGTATGAGCTTGTGAACTTCGCTTTCAGGATCATCGGCATCCCCGAAAATCCTTGCCTGATATGGACAGGTATCAACGCAAACCGGGTTCTGTCCTTCTTTTACGCGATCGATGCAAAGGTCACACTTTTCTACAGTGCCTAACCTTTCGTCTTCCTTGTCCATCCTGGGGAGCCCCTGAGGCCTTTTTGAATCTTCATAAAAGAACCTTGCCATAAACGGGCAAGCAACGACACAGTACCTACATCCCATGCATTTATCCCTGTCTATAAGAACCACGCCGTCTTCTGTTTTGAACGTAGCTTTTGTCGGACAAACTTTCAGACATTCAGGGTCTTCACAGTGCATGCACAGAAGGGGAACGTAAAGCTTCTCTACATCCGGAAACTTGCCCGTTTCAACTTCTACAACCCTGCCGTACTTGACGCCGAACCCTGTAGCGTTATCTATTTTGCACGCAGCGGTGCAGGCGTTGCATCCCACGCATTTTCCCAGATTTATGACCATAGCGTAATGCATCATCCTTCCCTCCTTATGTTGCATAAAAGACCCCTTAGGGTTGTGCTTCCTATGCCTTCTGCACAGGCCTGATTGTCAGTCAAACGGTTGTCGTTCGCAAGACCCGGCCAGCCGTGCTGCGCCGCAACAACTCTGGGATGAATTCCCTGAGTGAGTTTGGCTTTCATAACGGCGAATCCATGAGCAGTCTCAATCCTTACTGTATCACCGTCGGATATTCCAAGTTCCCTCGCTGTATCTTCGTTTATTTCAACAACAGGCTCGGGATATATATCCCTGAGAGCAGGCACATTTCTATGTGCAGTGTGAAAGTATGTGGACACTCTTCTTCCCGTGGTTAAAACAAATGGGTACTTCTTAGCCAGCTCTGGTGTGCTGTAAGGACTTTCAAATGGTTCCCTGTAGAAAGGAAGCGGATCATAACCCCATTCCTTTAACCTATTTGAATAAAGTTCTATTTTATGGGATGGTGTATTAAATCCCAGTTCCAACTTTTTGCCTATTTGCGGCTCATGGTATATTATGCCACCTTTTTCCTTCAACTGTTCAAACGTATAACCTGTGGGTTTAAGTATATAATCAAGGTATTCTTCCTCAGAATTCCAGAAACCTTTGAGACCCATCCTCTTTGCCAACTCAATCATTATCCACGTATCAGATTTGGCCTCCCCTACAGTTGCCACCTTTTGCCTGATTCTCAAATGACCATATGTTGCCTGTGCAGAATCAGCAAGTCCATCATATTCTAGCCAACTTGCAACTGGAAGCACTATGTCAGCCAACTCGGCTGTCTTTGACATAAAAAGGTCGGCAACGGCGATAAACTCGACCTCTTTTAACGCTTCGACGGCTCTTTCTGAATTTGCAATTGAAAGGGCAGGATTGCCGCCCATTATGAAAAGGGCCCTTACCTTGTAAGGCTCACCCTTTATTATGGCTTCAAGGACAGTGGGATAGTGGGCCATCGGGAAGTTTATCTTGAGGTACCTGCTCAGAAGGGGGTACCTGTCTGCACCAAGCCTTTTTCTGTCAAGATCTTCTGGTAAATCTTCTATCATTATAAAATCGTTTGTATCTATGCTTACCTGACCTGCAGTTTCAGGGAATATGTTCCCTCCTCTCACATCAACGTTACCAGTTATAGCAGCAAGGATCGAAACTGCCCTTCCGAGCTGGATTGGGTCCACTATTTCATCAAAAGTTGCGGAAATGGCTATCGACGAAGGCCTGCTGGTTGCGTAAAGCCTTGCAGCTTTTTCTATCGTTTCTTCCGGAACCCAGGTAATCTCTGAAACTTTTTTTGGAGTGTATTCAGAAACCCTTTTTGCCAGTTCTTCAAACCCTACGCAGTATCTGCTGACGTACTCCTTATCATAAAGCCCTTCTGTTATCAGCACGTTTATCATGCCCATTGCAAGGGCCACATCCGTTCCTGGTCTGAGAGGTACCCAGACGTCAGCCTTTGAAGCGATGTTGCTCATAACTGGATCTACCACTATAAGTTTTGCCCCGCGTGATTTGGCTTCGATTATTTTTCTTGCTTTTGGAGGCCATGTGGCTGGAGGATTAGCACCCCATACAAGCACAGCGTTTGAGAATTCTGCATCCGGCCATTCCAGAGCAAGCCCGCCAAATGTAAGCTGCTGTGCAAGGCTTCTCGGCGTAAAGCACTGGGCACCACCAGACTCTGTCCAGTTGGGCGTTCCAAAGGAATTTGCAAACCTGTTAAAGAGCCTTATCCACGAACCCCTGTTAGTTCCGCGTGCCATGACTATAGCTTCAGGACCGGATTCGTGCTTTATTTTTAACAGCTTTTCCGAGATCATGTCAAGGGCTTCATCCCAGGTAACTCTCTTCCAATTACCGGAACCCCGTGGGCCATCCCTGACCATTGGGTATTTGAGCCTGTCTGGATGGTAAAGAAGCTGTACAGAAGCTATCGACTTGGGGCATATTGAGCCTTTTGTCATGGGATCGCTTCTATCAGGCCAGATATGCGTAACGATACCGTCCGTAACTTCAACTATAACTCCACACTGGTTGTGTCCGCATATAGAACATGTGGTTTTTATGTTATCAATCTTAACCAAACAAAGTATCATTATATATTTTCAGATTTAAATTTATTGGTTCCGTTCCTTTGTTACATAAATTTTTGAAGTCTTACCTTTTACTGCATCAAAGGGGTTCCCTGACGATCTTTACTTTCTGTGGCCTACAACCTGTACCCATTTCTGCTAGCCTCCACCATGTTGTACGTGAACACCTTGGACATGATTTCGTTGTTTATTCCGCTGTTCAGTATCGATGTAAAATGCTTCCCCTATATCATCCTCTTTAATGAGGAGAACACTGTCTCTACCTGCCACCTCTGGCCGTACCTGTGCTCCTTCTTCTACGCCTTTGGGTCTAATATAAACTCCCTCACTGTCTGTGCTCTTACATAAGATCCCCTTTCCGCTTGAGTTAATTCTTGGCTTTATTACAGGCTCAGCTCCTACGCTTGCAGTTTAATTGAAGTTGGCTCTTGAATCGTATGCCGAATCGCTAAAAACCCTACCTATCTTTCCTACCGTGTCCTTTGTGCCGTCAACAAGTCTGCAGAACTCTTTTCCGTCTGCTTCGTGCTCATCCGTTACCTGAACGCTTATTATTATGTGATTTGTTATGTCGCAGGTTATGTGAAGCTTTACCCATCCCTTCCTTACTGCCCACTTTTGCCTTATCCATTCACCCCTGTTGAAAGCCTTGATGCCTGTTGAGTCAATAGCTATATCTACAGGCTTATCCTTGCTATACTTTACTTCTAATGGTTTATTCAGTTCCTTCTGCCTCCTGTATATCTGTTTGTAGGAAATTATTTTCGCCCCCCCATTCTCCTAACATCCTGACAAACCCTTCAGCCTGTCTGTATGACAGTCAAAAGTATTCCCTTACAGCAAGTATTATGAGTATAAGCGCATCAAAATACATGTATGGCTTTTGCACTTGTTCATCTTCTTCAGCTGCTTCTCCTGGTCAGTCAGGAGGCTCTTGCTGAAAAATAAGTCAACCGTTTTATTCATTAACCAGCTTCTTGTTATACTCTGGTCAGTCATAATTTTACATAATGCAACTTGGTTAAATTAATATAGAATAAAAAGTATCATGCAATGTTGTCAAAATAATGCAACAAAGGAGTGAAGTGAACTAGCCAGCCCTTACGGGCGTGGCTTCCCAGTTCATCGATAAGCTTACGTGTGGGATACGTGAGAGGTATTCCGCCATCGCATAGGCTTTTTCATCCCTGGGCGTCTCGCCTGCGTCCCACAGGCAAAGCCCCTCCTTCAGAATGACCAAGGCTGAAGCCACATACCTGTCAAACGTGGAGTTGCACAAGGGGCACGTGAACTTCCCGTCTGACAGGCTCAGCTTCACCTCGTACTTACAGTTCGGGCACACTCCGGTCGTCTTCACTAACCTACTACCTCAACATGAATGCTAGCCTTCCTCTTTAAGGCTTGATCAAAGCCTGCTTCACCTGTGATGATAGCGCGCAGATCTCCCGCTTCTAGAAAGTTTCAACAACCTTAACTGGAACGGAATCAACCTTATAATCCCTGTGAGACAAGTTGGCTATACCATTGGCTATGAAGTAGTTCGTGAACCACTTTGCCTCAAGGAAAAGCCTGAGCAAAAGTTCAAGCCTTTTCCTGGAGATCTTACTCCTATCAAGTTTTAGCTCAAACGTTTTAGCCTCCTTAGACTTTCTTCTGAGCCGTGTTTGCTTCATCTTCTCCCTGATCTTGGTGTTCTACTCTAGGTTTGGAGGCACAAAAATCTCCTTTAGCGATTCAAATAAAAAACTTTTCTATAAGGGGGCTATCCATCCCTTCCCTCAAGGAAGGGGACTTCTGCCCCCTTAACCCCCATAAAGTTAAACCTTTTCAGAAATTTTTTTGCAGATTTGATACTTCCAAAAGTTTTTAACGGTAATATATCAACCCCATAGTTTTTTACATATTGTGTTGCAAGATAAAACACTCTGGGATCAATATCAAAGTATCTGAACCTTAAAAGAAGAAACTCATCTTTGTTTAAAACGATCGTCTTTATTTCTACCCTAAAAAGAACATAGTTACCCATCAGCTCTTTTAACGCTTTTTTTACGTTCTCACTAACTTTTAAAGAGTGTGATTTTTTCGTCATAATAAGAATGTATCTAGTTCTAAATTTTTTCAAAATACCTTTCATCTCCTAACAAGCCAGCGAATTTTTCAAAAAAAGATCTGTACAGTTTTTTATTTTCAAAGTTTTTTATTCCATAAAAAAATTCTATAGCATAGTTTAGAATTACTGGTGAAACAAACTCATGTACATTGGTGGCTCCACTTCCATATAATAAAGGAATTGAGTAAATCTTTCTTAGAGATTTTATAAAATCTAAGTGAGATTCGTCATCGGTCATAAAATCGTTAAAATCCGCTATAACCGCAAATACCCTATTAGGGTGTTTTCTTATGTACTCAAAAACCGCTTTATAATTTTTTATATTTGCAGTAACCAAAGGGCCTTTAAACTCTTTTGAGGGATCATATTTATAATGATAAACATCTACCCCTTTTGTATCTAAATTTTTTTCTATTTCCTCAGCCAAAATTACTTTTATGCCGGTTATTTTACTCAACATTAAAAACTCTTTATCTACTTTTTTTACATATAAATCTACTCCTTTACCAGCGTCGTTTTTAATAAACATACATATTTGCGTGTTTTTTTGAACAATAAAAATTTATCTGAATATAATTATTGCGAAAAAGCTTTACTTTTTTGTCAAAACTGCGTTTTTGTTAATGGTAAAATTTATAACGAATGTTTTGTAATTATTTTCTATGGCAACAGCATATGTATTAATAAACACGGATATGGGATACGAAGGAGAAGTCTTAAAACAGTTAAAAGAAATGCAGGGTGTAAAAGAAGTATATTTAGTTTATGGTGTTTATGATATAATAGCTAAAATTGAAGCAGACACTATGGAACAAGTAAAAGAAATAATAACTTGGAAAATAAGAAGGTTAGAAAAAGTAAGATCAACACTATCTATGATTGTAATGGAATAACACAACAAACCCCGTTTATCTATAAAATTTTATCTTCTATATGCTTCATCTTTTTACCAGAGACCTCGTCCGCAACAGTAGATCAAAACGTTTTAGCGGCTGATAGCGTTTTAACGTTTATGAAAACTATAAACAATCCTGCTATCTAATAAAAGCGCATTATACGTTAATTAGATATGAAAAAATCTATGGATAATGCTTTTTAAACCTATGTGGACAGTAAGGAACAACCTGAAACGGCAGGGACCTGATACGGCGCGATTATAACTAATCCATTATAAAGAAAATGAAAGATGTTGGCATGCCCAAAAAACCTGTAATCGTTGCTACTGACTAGCACGACATGCGCATTGTGATCATAAAGTCAAGGAGTTAATGTAACAGAAAGGGGATTGACGTATCAGTTTGTAACCGCATCCTTTGCAATCGATGACAAAAATTAAGGGAATTTTGGGAAACAGCACGCTTGATTAACATGCTTTACCAAAGCTATTTTATTTAAAGAAAGCCGCTCATAAACTGGTAAAATAACAAATTAGTTTAAAAATCAGGCAAAAGTTTTGATCTACTGTAACATAAGAGACTTTCCCCTTAACCCCGTAAGGTTAAAAATATTCTTAACTTTCGCTTTTGTCAGACATCCTCAAATATCTTTATGTATTAACTGACATCCTCACCGCCCTAAAGGGCGATGGTTCTTCAAGGCGGATCATAGGTTCGTGGTTTACCGCCTTCATCCTCATCGCTTCATAGCTAGTGGTTACCCACCCCGCTCCGCTCGTCCAGCGATAGACCACGGGCTGTGCCTTCAGCCACTTACCCCTATCCTTAACGGACTCGGGGATATGTAGAGCCCTCGTGGGGCATTCCCTTACGGGACACGCTTTAATACGCTTTACAAGGTTTTAGTATTTAAATTTTACCCCCCTCTCTGCGGTTCTCTCTTATCTGGAAATTATTACATGCCCTTAGATACTTAAAAAATAAAAGTTATTTGAGCGATTTTTGGATAAGCATAGTTAAGAGATACAGTATAAGCAAACTTAGCAAAGAACAGATAGAGTGGATAATAAAAGCAAAGGTTAATGGCAAGCTTACCAATAAAGAGATAGCAGATGTGCAGGGTATATCAATTAGCAGAGTGCAACAGCTTTATAGAGAGT
>Ga0208006_100497_pt1 | contig 14636 bp, 14 predicted proteins | sample ECH_Bnyco_MetaG_FD_187131 | JGI IMG/M metagenome (GOLD analysis project Ga0208006, IMG submission 187131) | Hot spring microbial mat communities from Yellowstone National Park, Wyoming, USA - ECH_B nyco_MetaG (SPAdes) (version 2) | ecosystem: Environmental > Aquatic > Thermal springs > Hot...
AACTTGCTTTAGGTGTTAACCACACCGTAGGTCTGTACACTCTAGGGAAACGCCCCCTCCTCGGGTTGTTGTACCAACCCTTGTACACTGAGAGGGCATCCCTATAACAGTCCTCAGCGACCTTTGAGGGTGGATTGTACTCCCCCCTTAACCTCGTGTATAGCCCTTGACTTTTCCTAACACTCCCTTCTCTTTTGGGTTTGGGACGTTCTCCTTCAACCGAAATAGGGTGAAACGGAGTGCCCTCACGTAGTTATTAACGAGGGCTAGGAGGGGTTCGGAGAGGGCGATCTCCATGGAAACAGGCGCTGATCGCTTTAACCCTCCTAACCATTAAGGAAATTTGAAAAAAGAAGTATTTAAATTGGGGGCCATCCACCCCCGCCCTGAGGCTTTCCGCCCCCTTAACCCCCATGTAAGATAAAAATCGAGAAGGGGTTCGGCCTTCATAGGATTTTCATGAATTTGTATAATCCTACTCACAAGTCCTTGGGCTTCACCGAGGTGATAGGGCGAACTGAAGTTAGGTCGCGTTAAGGTTAATACTCCCTCTCGAACCTTAACTCGTGAAGGTAGCTGAAGTCAGGTTGATCAGGAGGGGTTACCAAGTCCAAATGCTCCCCTACCCTTACACCAAGCCCACCGACTATTACCCTGACCTGAGGGTGCAGGTGAGCCCAGGGCAGGCCGCGGGATTGGGCAGGGTCTCGTTCCTCAAGCTCACCTCGGACTCAGGTCTATCCTCCGTGGTGGAGGTGAGTGAGGATGTCGCCGAGGCGATCATGAGGCTCTCCTCCCACGTGTTAGGGAAGGAGGTAGACTCCACGGAGGGACTGCTGGACAGGCTATTCAGGCTGACCCTCCCCTACGGCAGGAAGGGGATCACGGCGATGGCCTTGAGCGCCCTGGATCTGGCGCTCTGGGACCTGAAGGGGAAGGAGGTGGGGAAACCTGTGCATAGGCTCCTCGGAGGTCCAGCGATCGACGTTGTCCCAGCCTATGCCAGCCACCTCCACCCCACGGAGAAGGTCCAGGAGCTCCAGGAGGAGGCCTTGAGTTACCTGGAAGAGGGTTACAGGGCAATGAAGATGAGGCTCTGCTGCGGTCCCGCGGATGGCCCTTCAGGGTTGGAGAGGAATGAGGCCCTGATCAGGGCCGTGAGGGACGCGATCGGGTACGGGGTGGAGCTCATGGTGGATGTGTGGATGGCGTGGAACCTCAAGTATGCCTTGAGGGCCCTGAGGAGGTTCCAGAGATACGAGATCGCCTGGATCGAGGAGCCATTACCCCCGGACGAGTTGGAGGGATACAGGGAGCTCTGCAAGGGGGTGGAGGTACCTGTGGCAGCAGGGGAGCACGCCTACTTCGTGCACGAGTTCCAGCAGTTGATCGAGTCTGGGGTAAGGGTCCTCCAGCCAGACGCTCTCTGGTCTGGGGGAATAACCACGCTCAAGAAAGTGCAGGCCCTGGCGGAGGCCCAGAGCGCCTCTGTGATCCCCCACACCAGTCATCCATACAACCTGCACTTCCTCTTCTCCTGCCCGCCCCACACCTGTCCCATGGCCGAGTTCCTGACCAGATACAGGTGGATGGAGGAGTTCGTCCTCAATCCCCCTAGGCCCAGGAGGGGGGAGTTCAGGGTCGAGGACTTGGGCTCCCCCGGGTTCGGGATCCAATACGATCGGGGGCTTGATGGAGTTACAGGGACTTAAGGGCCCTACCTTCCCTTTCGGCTGGGGAAGCTGGAGGATCAGTGGAGGGAAATGATCGGATGGAAAGGGAAGTGGTCCAAGGACTGAAGTTGGCACCCACGTGAAGATTGGCTTCCCACTGGCCCCGAAGAGCTGGGCCTCCCCCAACACTCAACTGGAGCGAAAGCCCTGGGGCAGGAAGTCGCACTTTCAATGATCCACTCTCAGGTATTCCGGAGGGTTTTAATGGGATCAGCTTAAAATCTCTGGAGTCGTAGGAGGGTTGTGGAGCGGAACTATAGGACCCCTCTCCTGGTAGAGGTCACGTTCTCCCATAACGGCGACTGGACGCAGGAGCTAGACGACTTCGATTGGAGTTACTCCGTGAGTAGGGCGCAGATCGACGTTGTGAACGGTAGGATCATGGAGGTCGCCACACTCAAGGTGAACAGGAAGGCGGATCTCAAGAGGGTCTTGAACACCATGCTGAGGAACGTGGGGGTGAAGGAGATAGCCTACATGGCCCCAGTTAACCCAGGGTATCCCAAGTTCCTTAAGATGGTGGTGGAGGGAAATCCAAGTATATCCACCAGGTACTTGGCCCAGGTACACCACATGCTGGAGCTCTACTCGGTCTACTTCAACGGGATCGAGAGGTGGTGGTTCATGGCCTTCGACCCCAGCAAGGTGGATCCTTTCCTCTCCAAGCTGGAGGGGGCGGGGAAGGTCCTTGAGGTGAAGAGGAGGGAACTGAGGCCGGAGGACCTCATGGAGTCGAGCTCCATCCTCCAGGACATCGGGCTGAGTGGGAGTGAAATGAAGGCCCTGAAGTGCGCACTGGAAATGGGTTACTTCCAGATCCCCAGGAGGGTGGAACTGGAGGATGTGGCGAAGGTACTGAGGATGTCCAAATCCACAGTCGATGAGTACATAAGGAAGGGCATCTCCAAGGCCCTCCGGACCCTCCTAGGGGAAGAGGAAGTATGGTGAGGGGCTTGGGCTTTCATTGTGATCTCAGAATCATGTTCACTTTCACCCCCTCTGGCCTCATGGGGTCGGATTGGCCCGTCCTTCCTCTCTGCCCCGGGTAAACCCACTCAGGGAGGTGGGGGAAACCGCACCCAAGGCTGAGACCTCTTCGGTCGACCCCGGTGCTGGACTCAGAAAACTAATTCAGTACGTAGTTTCCACGGCTTAACTGAAACCGCTGCCTGCAGCACAGGGTGGAACCTGAGCCGTGGTTAACAGTTTCGCTTAAGCCACGAGTATATATGCTTATGAACGTCGAGGGTGCGAAGTCCACGGCCTCACACCGGGTGGGGTATAACTGGCTGGGTGTGGTGAGACGACGAAGGGTATGCGGGTTCCCCCACCTCCCTAAGCGGGTGGGGTTAGTCGCGCCAAGGGGCAGAGAGGGGAATCTGACTCCACTGAAGGCCAATAGCTGATGAGTGGGATCGAGATCGGATCGTGAAATCCTATGAAGGCCAAACCACCCAATCTGTAAGGAGAAACAGTTATTTACCCTCACGCCCAACTCTCTCCGCATGTCCGATAGCCTGATACTCGACGCGAGCCTTGCGCCGCTTAAGGGCAAAACGGTGGCGGTGATAGGTTACGGTAACCAGGGCCAGGCTCAGGCCAAGCTCCTGAGGGGGAACGGGGTCGAGGTGATCGTGGGTAACGTGAGGGACAGCTACTGGGAGGCAGCGCAGAGGGACGGTTTCCCAGTCTACGAGATCCCCGAGGCCGTTGAGAGGGCGCAGGTGGCCATGATGTTAGTTCCAGACGAGGTCATGAAGGAGGTCTATGAGTCCAAGGTCGACCCCGTGGTGAGGAGGAAGGAGGGTTTCGTCCTTGACTTCGCCAGTGGCTACAACGTGGCCTTCGGCCTGATCAGGCCCCCCCAGAGTGCGGACGTAGTCATGGTCGCGCCCAGGATGATAGGGTGGGGAATGCTCGAGCTCAACAGGAGGGGGAGGGGTTACCCAGTGTTAATAGGGGTTAGGAACGACGCCTCAGGGAGGGCCTGGGACTACGCTGCTGCAATAGCCAAGGGGGTCGGGGCCATAGGCCTCCCAGGAGGCGTCGCGGTTAAGTCCTCCTTTGAGGAGGAGGCGTTGCTGGACCTCATGTCCGAACACACCTGGGTCCCGATGCTCTTCGCTGCCATAAAGGCCTGCTACGACGTTGCGGTGGAGGAGTATGGCGTCTCCCCTGCAGCAGCGCTCCTGGAGTTCTACGCCTCAGGGGAGTTGGAGGAGATAGCCAGGCTCATGGCGGAGGAGGGGATCTTCGAGCAGGCTGCCCACCACAGCACCACCAGCCAATACGGCACTTTCTCCAGGATGTTCAAGTACTACGATCAGATAAGGCAGGAGGTGAGGGAGGAGGCCAGGAAGATCTGGAATGGGGAGTTCGCCAGGGAGTGGAGCCTGGAGCAGAGGGCTGGTTACCCGGTCTTCTACAGGCTCTGGCAGTTAGCCAGGGAAAGTGCCATGGCCAAGGAGGAGGACAAGCTCTACAGGGCCCTGGGGAGAAAGAAGGCGTAGTTTATACTTTCCTAGGAAGTTTTAAAGGTTTCAACCTCCTTTTAATACAGTTAGGGCTGTGGGTCGCGTGTTTACCCGTGACGTAACTCTTTTCATCATACTTCAACTGGCTGCGTTACGCCCCACGGTCGACGTGGGTATTAGGCTACCAAACGCCCGCCCAAAACCGAGGCTCAGCTGCGCGAACCTACCCAGTGGGAGTTCGATTGAATAGCTATGCCGCGATCTCGCGGGCTGTCCAAAAGTTCCCCTAGCGGGCGAGGGATCCGGTTTCGCACCTAGCCCCTAACCCTCCTCACGAAACCGAAGTGCATGATGAATACCCACAGGTCTATTGCCAGGATCCCCAAGGTCTCGTCCTCAGCGGCCGAGGTCAGCGGGAGTAGCGAGGCGAGCACCGGGGCCGCCACGCTGAGCGCCAGAATGGTTACCCCTGTCCCCCTGAACCGGGAGAGGAGGAGCCCTATGCCCCAGGTGAAAGCCGAGAGATCGGCTTGGACAAAGAAGTAGGAGGAGATGAAGGTGTGGGGGTAAGTGCCACCGTGAAATACCCCTATCATCGCGAGGAAGATTGACGCAATCATGAAGAAGGCGCTCCCCACTACCTGCACCCTGTTTAGGGAGAGGTAGGCCAAGGAGACCGAGTATAGGAAGGCGAGGACTGACGTGATCACTAGTCCTGAGTTGTAGACCCAAGGGTACCTCACGTGATCTCCTGGTGTCCCCAATTCACTCAACACACACCCGTCGTGAAGTGTCCCACCCACCACGGGTTCAGGGCGATGCTAGCCAGTATGAAGGCCCAGGCAGTGAAAACTACAGCGAAACCCAGGTAGTACAGGGACCTGATGCAGGCGTTCACGTTCTACCTCCCCCCGATTGGCGTCGCGATTCCTCCACCCCCTGACTAGGGTTCCCCGAAAGGCCTGCGTCCGCCACTACCCCCTCTAGGGGGGAGAGCTGCGGGTAGGACGGGGAGGAAGGTGGGGAGGAGGGCTTCGCTGTGGGGAGCTCGGCCTCCAGTGCCCTGATGAGTCTGTCGCCGTCTACCTTACAGATCACGGTCGTGAAGGCGTCAGCGTAGGCCCTGATCTCTTGGCCTATGGTGTTGTTCCCACGCTCCGCGAACGCGGCGATCTGGCTCCAGTTATACGAGCTCCACCCGTTGGGGAGTATGGGGGAGAAGTTCAGGGTGTAGCGGTTGGCGAAGTCCAGGAACTGGAACCCCTCCTTGAAGAGCTCCCACACAGCAGTGTAATTGCCAGGGGTGTGGTCAGCGGTCTTTCCGCCCTGTCCTCGTAGGGCTGGAAGACCACGTAAGGGCTCGAGTACTTCACGTCCCTGTAGGTGAAGGTGGGCATGTCCGGGAAGACGTAGGTGCTGGAGGACATCATGTAGGAGAGACCGCCGAAGTTGCCGAACACCATGAGGGTAACCGTCAGGGGCCAGCGGGTGGCAGCGCAGTAGGGGCAGGACTCCGCGACTATGTAGAGGATCAGGGCCTTCCCGTCCACCTCCCACGGGGACCCGTTGTAAAAGGCGAAGTACGACATGTCGGGGGGAGAAGAGTAGAGGCCTACTCCCCGGAGGCGGAGTAGAGGGCCTAATAGACCTCACCCGAGATCGGCCTGCCGATGTAGGCCGAGAGGCCGTGGGGGGCCTGGAGGGAGGAGTAGGCGAAGTAGACTACCAGGGACGCCGCCAAGGCCGCCGCGACACCTGTTCACAGGTAGACCCTCCTCCTGCCCCCTCCTCCTGGAATAGCGGCCCCTCCCCTCGCGCGAGTGCCTCTTAGAGCTCATGTCCTTGACCTCCGCAGGGGGCAAATTAAGTTTTCCCCAAACTCCCTTGTGGTCGTGGGTAGGTCTAGGGGATCCTAGGGAGGAACGGCGAGGTGGAGGACACCGACCTCCCGACTCTCAGACCACCCACGGGCGATGGGGAGACGAGTCCCCTTTTCGTCCTCATAACTCTTGAGGGACACTGAAACTCTTTCACGTAACTTTTAGACGTCATCGATCGCTTATGAATACGGTGTTTACCCTGACGTAACTTCTCCTTACTTTTAATCACTTTTAATTCCGCCCGGGTGAACACCCCTCAACCCAGATCCCTCCCTAGAGCTGACGATAGCGGGAGGGGTTGGAGGGTTAGACGCGAATGCGTTTTGACTGCAGGCACGGCGACCCCACGCGTTCTGGGCAAGCGGCCGGGCTCGAGTCTCACGGATCGCGGGCCGGGGAGGCGCCACTGGGACGGAAGCGCTGGGGCTAACGGCCATGGAGTGCCTTGCCTACGCTGAGGAGGGAGAGAAGGCCCTACGGATCATGGGATCTGGCGGGACGTAGATCTCCCCCACTTTAACTAGGAATCCTGCTTCCTCGAGGTTCGAGAGGAGCCTACTGACCTCCTTGTCGTTGATCTCCCTGCCCTCCATAGCTGAGAGCGACCTCTTCACCTCGGACCACCTGCAGCCGCTGCCGCACCTAATCATGACCTCCACGTATCTCCTCCTCGCGGTCTCCCTACCCACCAGGAAGGCCTCGAACTCGGCCCTTACCATGGTGACTCCCTCCTCGAGGGTCCTCCCGATGGCTTCCATGTGGCTCGCCCTAGTCCTGTGGAAACCGTAGTAGGTGAGCCACCCGGCGATCCCCCCTAGAGTGGAGTAAGCTTCCTCCACCTCCACCTCGCTGAAGCGCACTCCCGCCTCCCTGAGCCCTGTCCTGAGGAAGTCCTTCGCTATGTCCTCTGGGAATGGCCCCACGTTGACCTCCCAGGCCGCCCTTCCGTACAGGGGGGACTCCGGATCCTCCCTCCTCAGGAAGCGGTGGAGCATCCTGACCTTAGATCCCCCGATCACGAACTTGACCCTCTTCAGGTTGTCGTAGGCGTAGGCTATTTGAGGTAGTAAGTCGTAACCCCTGAGCTTTATGAGCTCCTGCGCTTCGTCCAGCACTACCACCACGTCCCTGGAGCTCCTGTCCCCGTATTCCTGGAGGCTGTCGAACAGGTCAGCTAACCTCAGCCTCTGCCTCCCTCCCCACGCGAAGGAGATGGAGACACCGGATATAGCGACCCCTCTTATCCTCCTCAGGCTTTCCAACAGCGAGGGGAAGCGCCTCACCGCGCTGTTAACCTCCCTCTCCACGGTCCCGACGAAGTCCTTGTAGGATATGAAGGGGGAGTCCTCGAACCTCCTCATGTCCAAGTAGATCCAGATGTTCCCCTCGTCCTCCGCGCTCGCCACCCTGATCAGGGAGGATTTCCCGCTCCTCCTGAGGCCCAACACTAGGGTGATGGGGAACCTCAGGCCTTCCCTCAGAGACCGCAGCTCCTCCTCCCTGTCGTATAGGTCGGCCCTAGAGGTCTTGGGTCTGGGGTCGAAGAGCGACTTACACCCCTCCAAGTTACTTACACCCCTCCAAGTTAATAGCCTTTGCGGTGAAGCCACAGAGGAACGCTATCGACGACCTAACAGACAGCGGGAGCCCCGCTCAATAGTCCTCCGTTTGCCCCATACCTTCATTCCAACCTTCTCACGCTCATTAGCGATCGAGCTGGGGGACTTAGTCCTCGACCACGCGGTCACCCGATCGCGTGTGGGTCATAGAACTCCTCAGAACCCAACGACACGGGGCCCACGTCCCCGCCGTCCCTCTCACCCTTCTGGGCATAGCCCACATAGGCGTGAGAGGTCGTCTTTTATCGGTGAAAAACGAGTACATGAATGTAAAACATCTCTGTTAACGTGAAAAAGGATTCGGCCCACACTTCGCTACCCAGCATTGTCCACGACGCTCAGTGAACGGGAGATCCTGTGGGGGGGCCAGTTCCCGAAGCAATCGGCGACGTGGAATGCGTCTGAGGGACCAGACTCGCGGAACTCCTTATAACCTAGACTACGACACTTTACAGCATGGGATGTATATGCATATTTCTACATCGAGGAAAAAGCTTTCGGCGCGTTACAGCCTTGGGTTAACTCAAGTTACGTGGACAGAGATGTAAGTGTAGTAAATAACTATACTGTGAGATTGGTTTTCCAGAGATGGGCGCCCTCTGTGGAATACTTTATTTTAGCACAGACAGTTCAGCCTGCCGTACCATATTGGGTGTGGAAGCCGGTTATTGATAAGCTAAAAACAATGAATTATACGGAAGCTAGGTCATTTTCTTCGAATATAACGACAATTGTAGTGCCATATTGGGGTCTAGGTCCTTATTATGTAAGTTCGATAACCACTGCTCCGTCACTGACATATGAGTTAGAACCGCCTGCTTTACTTAGTCAGTGGGAGAAAATATTTCCAATAAATAGTTTTAGATATTATCCAAATATAACTATCATATGGACTCCCAGCTATTCTACTCAATATACTCTGTTAATTAGTCATCAAGTGGATTGGATCTGGGCTGCATTAACCACTAAACAGATGCAAACACTTAATTCTACAGGACAAATAGACGTAGGGACTCCATATTATGATCACTGTAATACCAAAGGATTGTGGCTTAATCCAAATGTATATCCATGGAATAGTCCTATTGCAAGGCAAGCCTTGAATTACGTATTAAATAAGACGGCCATACCATTAGTATTCACACCCTCTTACTTCCCCACTAATCATAACCTATGGTTCGGTGATTGGTTGATTCCTTACATGCCGAAAAGTATTGACGAGCTTATAATCAATTATACCGTGAACTATACCCAAGCTACTGAGATGTTAAAGTCGGTGGGTCTAGTGAATAAAGGAGGTTACTGGTATCTGCCCAATGGGACTCAATTAACTTTAACGATATACGTACCATCAAACTTAGTCGATATGGAAGAGGAAGCGAACTTAGCAGCATTAGAGTTATCTGAATTTGGTATATCCGCTAAGGTTATAGCTATCGATCCAAGTACGCTTTCCGGTAGTATTTTACCGAGCGGACAATATCAAGCGGTATATAGCTTTTATACATGTAATATCTTTAGTTACGAGATGTCTAGTATTAGTTTCGTTGATACTGTATTTAATCTCCCTATATTCTCCGTTTATAACTTAACAAAAGCTTGGCCTTTTGCCTGGCCTAATGTTACTAACTACCATCTTAATAACTGGTATTGTCAGCCTTATACCGCCCCTGCCTCACTAAATCTACCTAATAATACAATTATTACATGTGTAAATTCGACATATGGCCATATCAATTTAACAAACTGGAAGAATATGATGCAGGCATCACCACTCGGTAGTCCTGAATTTGAGCAGGCATATAAGATATTTACTGCTTGGTGGGAGTACTTCGCACCTCAAGTAGAGGGAACTAGCGTGGGTTGGGTCCCATTTGGTGGGGCGCACTGGAAAACAGTAATTGACTTTGACTGGGCATATTATAGTATGCCTATAGTTTTAGCGCAAGCTGTTCCCACCTCAGTCTACGTTAATTTAGGTAGCGGTGGTCCATTCCCAGCTATACTATTCGGCTTCGGAGCTCCAGAAGGCATTATACCGCCAATGGCTCAGGCCATACTTAATGGCTCCCTATGGACCGAATATCCTCAAATTGCACTATTCTTAGGCTTAACGAACCAAGATCTCCCTAGATTTGGTCCCGCAATGTTCACAGCGCCAGCGAAACTAGTTGGCTATAATGGTGTAGTAGTTCCTAGCTTTTCAGGTATAACTGCAGTTCAGCAAGCTGTGGCTAATTACTTCCATACCACATATACTCCTGTCACCTCAACCTCCACATCCACCAGCGTTACTACCTCAACCTCTACCATGACTAAGACAATCTCTGGTTTGAGCCTCCCAATTATAGGAGTTATAATAGTGGTAATCATTATACTAGCTATAGCAGTATACTTGGTTCTTACAAGAAGGAGATGAAAGCCTAAGCTAAAATTTTTTATCCCTTTTAAGGTAGATTTTTACTATTAACTAAGCTCACCTCGATTATTGCCATGGATGCGACTTCCACCTTCAAGAGCGTGACCAAGGTATTGGGACTACGCATTCTTGAAGCCTCAGATAGAATTAAGAAAAAGCCCACTATCAAACTGCGTAATTATACTTCCTTAGACTTTAAAGGACAAGGCGATCTCCCTCAGTAATGACGTCCAAGGTTCGCCGCACCCCCAATGCTGTAGACTAGGTCCTTCACCCCCTTGGATGTGGACTGGAGGAACCTCCTGGCGTCCTTGGTCAACTCCCCGAGGTCGGTAGATCCTGGAGTACAACCCGTTCTTGAGCACGGCCCCTCTGCGGGGCCCTTGTCCGGGGAGTAGGGCTGGAGGTAGGCGAACTACACGCCCTCCTCCCGAGGAACTACCTCACCTCTCCACCGCGGATCCCAGCGTCGTCCACGACCACCAACGACTTTCCCCGCGATCACCTCAGGTGGAGTATCACGTCCCTGGAGTTCAGGGAGGCTTCCCACACAGGAGTGAGAGAAGGACAGGCCCTCCCTGCTGAGAGTCATCTCTTCACCACTGTGACCCTCCCTGGGGTCGACCCTGACTCCCCCTCCGACGCTCATTCGACCCCTTGTTGAAACGGGGGATGTAGGACTAGTCGAACACGTGTACCCGGTAGCCCTCCCTCACTTTTTAAAAGTACCCCTCCCACCTCCCTCACCCATCCCTCCACTGCCCCCTCGTCCCTGGCGTAGGTCCCCCTCTTGAACCCCCTGGGGCTCAGGCTCGCCAGGTTGTACTCCACTCCCGTCTCCACCACGTGGGCCACGGGCCTCAGCGTTCAGAACAGGACCTCCACGAACACCTCGTCCCTCAACTTCTTCGCCCCACCCCTGGGCTCACCCTTCAGGTCCTCGTCCCTCAGCATTGTACCGCGTACACCGAGACGTCGCACTTCCTGGCCTCGCCCCTTATCCTCATCCCTCCTTTCACGTCCTTGACTGCGTTGATCCTCCTCCTGCCTCTCGTTGAGCCCTATTCCGTGCATCTTAGACTTTGGCATGTGTTAGTATTACCCACATAGATAAAAACCCTGACCTTTAAAGTCCAAAGAAGTATAATTTGCTTCGTCTACACTGCACTGGGGACTCTACCTAGTCTTCTCGATAGGTAACATGGATAAGGGCGGCTTTCAGGGAGATCTTGAGGCACCTACCTGAGGAAGGGTCTGTGAGCACTATTATACATTCTTCCCTGAGGCGTCATAGGGTTATCTCCCTTGTCAATCACACTAAGTCAACCCACTCGTCCATCAGGGACGGGCAGTTAGATTCAAGAGGGCGACCAAGGTCGTCAACTGGAAACTCTCTAGTCCTCTACTTACACGAGAGGTGACTCATACTAGAGTTTATCTCGTAATTGACAGCTCTGAGTATATCCAATGATTTAAACTCAGCGGAATAACAAGGAGGGAGATTACCTAAGAGAGGACGTGAAGACTAGGGCTGAGGTCCTCTCCCTCCTCATAGGGGATCTCCTCCCCGTGAAATTCTGGTAGGAAGTACTCCAGGAGCAGGTCTCCAAGGCCTCGGCTCCTTGGTGGGGTCTAGGGACTACTCCACCCAGATCGACGCTTCACTACCACTAGGCCAAGCTGTCTACACTCACTTTCCCAGAGGGTTCTGGAAAGTATGCGATGGACTAAACCGAAGTAAGGGTAGTGAAAGGAGCGAGCTACTCCTCCCGGTCAGGGACTCAGATAACGACTGGATCATCGTCCTAGAGCTGGCCGAGACTCGAGTTGAACGTGATCCCACTACTCCTTAAGGGAACAACCGGTGGCTAGGGTAATCCACGGCTGTGGACCCTTTACACAACACGCTTAGCTGGGCTTGGATCACGGGCGGGCCAACCTTCGGAACGAGAAACCTGGTGGAGTTTGGGGCGGAGTTAGCTATCGTGGACTTACACTACTTACGGAGGAGTATTAAGGCGACACCACCGAGAGGTGGATGAGGGCATTCCTAGATCTATAACATTTTACCAGTGAGGTGAGAGGAGAGTTCGTTGGACACAACCTAATGAGTTATGGATCAACCTATTTATAATACTCATATCTAACGCTCCATAATGAACGCAGCTAAAAGTCCTTTAGTGGATCAGGAGAAAATTCGTTTCTACGAAGAGAACGGTTTCCTACGACTGGAGGAATGCCTCACAAGCGAGGACGTGGAGGATCTGAGGAATCTCGTCGAGAGGTACGTGAAGTCAGGGTTCAAGAGGGCGATAGTCCAATATGGGAGGAACCCCGAGTACGATAAGGTATTCCACCAAGTGGTAAATGTCTGGCGCGAGAGTGAGGACTTCAGGAGACACGTCTTCAACCCTCGCCTGGCGGAGGCCGCCAGACTCCTCTCCCGGAGCAGAGCGGTTAGGCTATGGCATGACCATCTCCTGATCAAGCCCCCTAAGGACAGTAAGCCAACTACTTGGCACCAAGACCTCCCCTATTGGCCCATGAGGGAGGAAGGGGCCCTGAGTTGTTGGATCCCCTTACAGGATGTGGATGAAAGGAACGGGACAATAATGTTCATTCCGGGTTCCCATAGGGTGGGCAGACTCCCCCCCATCGACCTAGCGCGTATGGATGACGTCTTCAAGTATGCTCCGCAGCTCAAGGGCAGGGAACCTTACGTAGCTAAGATCAGGGTTGGGGGGTGCACATTTCACCATGGACTGACGATCCATGGGAACAGCCCAAACATTACGGACGAGCCTAGGGTGGTGTTGGCGATCATCTACATGCCTGACGGTATTACCTACTTGAGGAAACCTAATGTGGTCAACGATCCCCTGAACCTGAGGGAAGGGCAGCCCCTCAGTGGAGAGGCTTTCCCAATTCTCGCCGAGGATACAGACATTGAGCGTAATAAGGCGGAGTCGTGGAGTCCACTAGGAGAAATACACTGTAGAACGGGGGGTTAGACTAAAATGGTGGCTTAAGTGTGGACGAGAGTCCTCTCGATCTCCTTGGTCCTCCTCGCGTCAGTAGGCGCGTGGACTCAGGTAGGTTTCCTGAAATGGTTCCTAAATCCTAATACGTTGACCCAACTGAGCGTCCCTGCGGTCAACTCGTCTTTCGACGGCATAGTCTACATATTGCCCTCACGCAACTCCACGCCGTACTGGGTCACTGTATACGGGGACAGGGTCTTCTTCTACGTTTACGCGAACTTGACTGCCTACGAGTCCTCCATATCCGCGGACTTCAAGACCATACGGGACGTGGGGTACAGCTTCGTCGTGGTCGTGATCCCCTTGGCCGACAACTCCTCCTCCTACCCCAACTACTACCGGAACCTCAACATCGTCAACAGACTGGCGTATCTGTACCACTTGGAGGTCATGTGGGCCATCTTCCCCAAGTGGCAGTTCGGGCCAGAGTGGGATTACCTGCACCCAAATACCACGGTTCACGCGAAGCTCACGGAGCTCTTGGACTACTTGGTCTCCCTGAGCGACACGTACAAGGTAGCCGTTTGGTACGGGTGGGCTCCGCCACCGCGCGGCCCGCCCTTGAGCTACTGGTGCAACACGTCGGTGTTCAGTCCTTACTTCGACTCCCTGCCTTCACAGGTCAAGGCGAAGTATGCCGTGTGGATCGACATGCCCTACGACAGTTACGTCAACGCGTGTAGTGTGGGGGAGCTGCTCAAGGGGTTGGACGTGCCAGTGGTAACCGAGGAGTATACGCTGCCCGCGATCAATAGCTGGTACGACTGGCTCCCGAACCAGTACTTGACTACAGGTGTCTGGAATGCGTCCAGCGTCACCGCGTACTGCACTGGAGTGAGGTGGCTGCTGGCTCCGATACTGGAGCGCGGGAGATATGGAATCAGGCCCCTCCCAGCGGGCTACGAACCGAGGGTGTTGATAGTGTGGATCTACTGGGACGTGAACGACGGTTCAGGTGAGCTCTACAGGGCCTTAACGGAGACTGGACTGGCGAACCCGTTGAAGTGTTCTGCCACAGTGTCAAGCTCAAGTCTTCAGGTCACAATACCTATTATAATAGCGATAATAATTGTGGTAGCTGTTGTAATATATCTAATTCTGACAAGAAGGAGATAAAGAAATTTTTATCTTTTTCTTAATACTAATTACGCATTGCTAAAGTCTTGGATCAGGTTTTGGTAATACTAGAACTTGGAAAATCTACTTATCCTCATATGAATTATTTACTATTAACTGAGCTAATAGTGGGACATTTCTGGTAGAAGCCTGGTCCCCCCAGAATATGTCTGACTTCCTCCCCGCCCTAAAGGGCGAGGCTTTCCACCCCCTCAACCCCCCTTTCTGTAAGTCTCTTCGAAGGATGAGGCTTCATGACGTCACATTTCACGAGCTAAAAGAGACGATACGGTACCAGATGGAGAAGTACGGAAAGAAATTGGTTCTGGTCAATCCTGCTTTTAGTTCGAAAAC